>ENA-ORDA01000121-ORDA01000121.1-marine-metagenome-genome-assembly--contig:-NODE-121-length-76650-cov-8.958628_pt1 | contig 76650 bp, 94 predicted proteins | sample MGYA00237778_ERZ508506 | MGnify/ENA primary metagenome ERZ508506 (study PRJEB26177, sample SAMN06267891) | marine metagenome | isolation source: Monterey Bay, California, USA | place: Pacific...
ATCCTATGAAAGTTTTTTCTCCTAAGTTTTCACACCAATCACGTAAATTTTGAGGTGAGAATTTATTTATAATAGATTTAAATGTTGTATGATTTTTACCATATTTTTTTAAAAAATCATTAGTGTTTTCAGAGTGTGTTATGTTTAAGCCGCCTCTTCCTGCTAATAAGAACTTTCGACCTAATGAAGGTTTACGCTCAAAAATTGTGACCGAATAATTATGTTGAGATAAAATATCTGCAGCCATTAAACCGGTTGGTCCACCTCCGATGATAGTTACTGTCTTCAACATAAAAATTAGTATCCGATATCTGAAAATTATATGAATAAAAATTTATTAATCTAAATATGAGCAAGAGTAATTTGTTGTTTTCAAAACTTTGACCTTAAAGGATGAATCTTTAGATACGTTAAAGCTCATACCCTCTTTAATATTATTCCAATTAGTTTCCTCTTGTAACTGGACACTGAGTTCTCCTGAAATTATTTCCATTAACTCCTTAGAATTAGTTTTAAATTCATATTCACCAGGGAGCATAACTCCTAAAGTTTTTATTGTTTTATCACTAAAAGTGATTGTACGGCTAATGACTTTACCTTCAAAGTATATATTTGCTAATTTTTCAACGTTTACATTATTATAAGTATTCATTAATTCACTTTCTTGTTGTTGAATTATTATTTTTAAGAAGGTCACCTTAGAGTCTTCAAAATATTTTTACTACATTATATTTATTTTTTGACGTATTATTCACTATATAAATTTTTATTATACCATGGAGTAAAAAATGGCTGTGTATGCTATTAAAGTTTGGTTATCAAAAAGTGAAAATGATTGGTTTTTGTATAAAGACTTAGAAGATAATGTCATTCATACTTGGAGTAGACGCGAAAAAGCTGAGGAGGTTATGAACTTATTAGTTTGTAATAAGGCAGAAATTACTGAAGAAATTCCTGCACCTGCATTAGCACGATCAACAGAAAAAAAACAAAAATTAAAAGTGACCGAATAATTTTTAATGAGCGACATAAAAAAAATTAAATCATGGTTGGTGAGATACGAGGTTACCTTTTATGGAAATAATCCAGAACGAGGTTCTTTTAGAGAAGTTAAAGAAGATAGTATTATTATTAGTGAAGATATAGATATCAAAAATAAAGTATCTTTTGACACTAAAGATAATGTAGAAATTAATTTTTTACTTTGGGTTGATAAGTTACCGATTGAAAAATTAACTAAAGTACCGCATGATTATAATGAACCTTCGGTAAGGTATGATGAGGAATCTATTGAAGTGTTGTCAGTAACAAGAGTTTAATTATAATTATACTATAACAATGGAGATCTATTATGAATATTGATGGGGGATGTTATTGTGGCAACATAAGGTATTCATCAAAAGGAGAACCTCAAGCCTCAATACAGTGTCATTGCAGAGAATGCCAATACATAACAGGTGGTAATCCTAACGTAATTATGATTATGCCATTGGAGGGATTTGAATTTACGAAGGGACAAGCACAAGAGTTTAAAAGGAATGATATAGATAACGCAGTAACAAGGCTGTTTTGTAATAATTGTGGGACAGCAATTGGAACAAAAACCCCTATGCGACCTAACTCAATAATTTTAAAAGTTGGTACTTTTGACGACCCTTCTATTTTTGAACCCAAAATAGCTATTTTTGCTTCTGACAAACAAAAATTTCATTATATAGATAAAAATGTAAAGTCCTTTGATAAAAGACCATAGAGTTAAATACTTTTAAAAAAATGGCTTATCATCAAAAGTTAGATACTGTTTCTGTTGTAATACCAACTTTGAATAGAAGTTGTTTACTTAAACGAGCGATATCTTCTGTTTTAATGCAAACTGTAGAACCTGACGAAATTATTGTTGTTGACAATGGATCTACTGATCAAACAGACATAATGGTATCATCGTCATTTCCAACTATTAAATATTTAGTTGAAAAAAAAAGGGGTGTAAGCGCAGCAAGAAATAAAGGTATTAAATTTTCTCAGTCCAATTGGGTTGCACTTTTAGATTCAGATGATACGTGGGCACCTAACAAAATAGAAAAACAATTACAGTTTGCTAATCAAAATAAAGATCTAAGACTTATTCATACAAATGAAATTTGGTATAGAAATGAAAAATTATTAAATCAGATGAAAAAACATGAAAAGTCAGGTGGTAATATTTTTGAAAAATCACTTGAATTATGTTGTGTGTCTCCAAGTAGCTGTATTATAAAAAAGAGTATTTTTAATGACTATGGTTTGTTTGACGAAAAACTAGAAGTTTGTGAAGATTATGATCTGTGGATTCGCATAACAGCCAAAGAGGAAATAGGTTATTTGTCTGATCCATTAGTATTTAAGTATGGTGGTCATAGTGATCAGCTTTCAAAAAAAAATTGGGGTATGGATAGATTCAGGATTAAATCTTTGGAAAAAAATATAGATAATAATTGGTTCTCTAAAGAACAAAGTAAGATAGTTTATAAAAAATTAATTGAAAAATTAATCATTGTAACGTCAGGAGCCAAGAAAAGAGGAAATCAAGAAATCTTTAAAAAGTACGATCAAAAACTTAAACAATGGTTAATTAGACTTAAAAAAATTGAATATGAACCAAAAAATACTTAACAGCAATATGTCTATTAGGTGGGTTGTTGCGCTAAAGGTAGAAGCTGAAATAATATTAGATGAGTACAATATGAACTTTGATCCAGAGTTTACGTTGTTCCAAGTTTTCAGAAATTTTGAGAAAACAAGATGGTTGATTTTATCAGGAATTGGAAGGCATAATTCTGCTGCTGCTACAACGTATTTATATATGATTAGCCAGGCTTCAAGGTCAACCTCCTGGATAAATCTTGGTATAGCTGGGAGTGGCAAAGGCCATTATGGAGATTTATGTCTAGTTAACAAAATTAGTAATAATGGTTCTTCAAATACTTATCCAGCAACTATGCCAAAAGTTACTTTCCACAAAATGAATTTATTTACTACTGACGTTCCTCTTACAGACTATACATTACACGAGCTGATAGACATGGAGGGTAGTGCTTTTTATGATATAACAAATAAGTTGTCTGGTAGAGAATTTATTTGTCTTATGAAAGTAATTTCTGACGGTCCTAATAATAATATAGAAGACTTAAATAAATTTAAAATTAGAGAACTTATTAAGTTAAACATTGCCAACATAAAAACTATAGTTTCTTATTATGAAAAATTATCTATGGATCAATATCAAATAATTCAACAACCTAAAATTTTATCTAAAATACTTTCTCAATGGCATTTCTCTGTTTCTCAGAAATACCAACTTGAAAACCTTATTAAAAGGATAAATACTTTATCTAAGGATGAAGAAATAACAAAACTTATAAAGGATTGCAAAAACTCACGATCGGTCATTACTATTTTAGAAGAAAAAATTTTAAATACTAAGGTTGATTGGAGTCTGGTTTGATAGAAACTATTTATGTTGAAAAAATAATTAAAGAACATCCAAGAACGAAATTGATATTATCAAAGTTAAAAAAAGCTAAAACTATAGAAATAGATAGATATGGAGAAATCTTTAATAAAAGAAATCAAAACTTTAGAATTCAGAAGAATAATCCTGATTTAATACTTGCTTTTAAAAATGAAGGATATGTACTACCAACACCTGAAGGGTTTGGTGTTGGTTCGTCCAAAAATTATTATTTTTCTCATATGTTTAATTGTATTTATGATTGTAGATATTGTTTTCTTCAAGGTATGTATTCATCAGCTAATTATGTGATTTTTGTAAATTTTGAAGATTTTGACAAAGAAATTGAAGAAGTTATCCAAGATAATAAAGATAAAAAAATTACCTTTTTTTCTGGTTATGATTGTGATTCACTTGCACTTGAAAATTTGACAGGTTTTGCAAAACATATAACAAATATATTTGCAAAATATCCTGACGTTGATATTGAATTTAGAACTAAAAGTATTCAAACAGAACCATTTACTTCAATAGAACCTCTAAATAATGTTATTGTTGCATATAGCCTTATGCCAAACTTAATGTCTAAGGTGTTAGATAATAAAACACCTTCTATTTTAAAAAGAATTAACGCTATGTCTCATTTAGCAGCAAAGGGTTGGAAAATAGGTTTAAGATTTGATCCATTGATACATGGTAAAAATTGGGAGAAACTATACAAAGAATTATTAGAGAATATATATAATACAATTCCTTCATATTCTATACACTCTGTAAGTTTTGGACCATTGCGTTTTCCTAAAGAAATGTTTAAGGATATTTTTAAATTATATCCAGAGACCCCTTTGTTTTCTGGACCTTTATCTCAACATAAAGGTGTTGTATCTTATGACTTAAAAATTGAAGAAGAAATGACATCTTTTTGCAGTAATATCACACAAAACTATATAGATAAAAGTAAGATTTTTAATTGTTCTGCTTAATTAAATAGGTAATTAATAATGAAAGATAAATGTTTTTTAGTAACGGGTAGCTCAAGCGGCATTGGACGTGCTATTACAGTAAAATTATTAGATGCTGGAGCGAAGGTTCTAGGTGTTGCAAGAAACCATACTAAGCTCAAATTAGAGCACAAGAATTATTTAACCTATTCAATTGATCTAAATACATCAGACAATTTAGAAAAAAAAATTAAAAAAATTATTGAAGATAACCCAGAAATTAATGGATTAGTGAGTAATGCAGGTTACGGGGAATTTGGCCCTCTTGAAAACTTCTCTTCGAAGCAAATATCTTCGTTTTTATCAATGAATTTAACTTCTCATATAATAATAACAAAATGTTTGCTTCCACATTTTAAAAAGAAACAAATAGGTGATATTATTTTTATGGGTTCTGAAGCAAGTTTGTCTGGAGAAAAAAACGGAGCCCTCTATTGTACTGCAAAATTTGGATTGAGAGGCTTTTCACAGGCTATTAGTAAAGATGTATCAAATAGTAATATTAGAGTTTGCATTGTGAATCCAGGAATGGTTAGAACAAGTTTTTTTGATAATTTAAAGTTTTCACCTGGTGAAGATGTTAATAATGCAATTAGTGAAGAAGATATTTCTAATTCAGTATTAAGTATTCTTAAGCTTGGTAGAAATACAGTAGTAGATGAAATTAATCTATCACCGCTAAAAAAGGCAATTAAATTCACATAAAAGCAGGGAAACATAATTTATGTCTAAAACATTCAAATACACAATAGTATTATGGTTCTTATTTATTAATGTATCATTTGCGAATGTTATCGATGTTGATAACACACAATTAAAAAAATTAATAAAAGAAGATGTTTCAATAGTCGACATAAGAACAATTAATGAATGGAACCATACAGGAGTTATTCCTAATAGTCTGTTAATAACTTTTTTTGATGAAAAAGGAAATTATGACTTGGACCAATGGCATGAAAAGTTACTAGAAAACTCTTCTTATAATAAAGACCTAATAATAATTTGTAGAAGCGGCAGAAGAAGTAAGATAGCAGCGGAAATTATATCTAAAAAGTTTGGAATAAACGTTTATAATGCAAAAAATGGGATTAAATCATGGATTCAATCTAATGAAGCTATATCAAAACCTTAAAACTTAGTTACATATTTCTTTGATAGCTAATAAAAATTTTGAAACTTCTTCTATTGAATTGTAATGACAAAGAGATACTCTTATACAACTATCTTGTTTCAATGGATTAAGGATATTACCGGAGTAATGATCTGCCTTACGTAAATGAGTTCTAATTCCTTGATCATTAAGTTTTTTTACAACCTCAGGTGATGAAATTCCATCAATATAGATTGAAACAAGTCCTTCCCTTGCAGGATTATCTAACCCGCCAATTATATTTACTTTATTTATTTGGGAAAGGCCGGGTATATTACCATTCCCTAAAATCATAGCGTCAGTTAGGTATTTTTCATGAGTTTTAATAGCTTTTCCTGCAGCAACAAATTTATCTCTTTTATCTTTACTGTTTGTAAAATTACTTCCTAACCAATTAAAGTATGAGACAACTTCTGATAGTGTTGCGTATGCTCCAGTATCTCGGGTTCCAAGTTCCCAGCTATCATTTGGTCCATCAATTAACATATCATGTGGTAATTTAGTCAATCGATCAGATATCCAAGCTAAACCATATCCGTGTCTTGAGAACATTTTATAAGGAGAAATGACATAGCCATCAATATTGTAACTATCAATGTCTATTTCACCATGGGCAGCATGCTGAATGCCGTCAACTATTATAAAACAATCGGGTGAAACATTTCTAATGGCTTTAGCAATAGTTCTAATATTCATACCCATACCGGTAACTGGTGACGTATGTAAAATTGTAGCTACTTTTGTATCTTTGGTAACATATTTTGCATACTCACTATCAGTAACTAACCCTTTATCATCATCGTGAGGTACAAGTACATGTTGTTTCCCAGAAATTTTAGACCATCTAGCACAGGCACTTCTTGTAGCGGGATGTTCTACAGTTGAGCCTAAAACTACTCCACTATTATCAGTTCCAAGGCATGCATTCATTATGAGCCTAAATAATAATTCTGTACCACTTTCTCCAACAAAGAATTGACCTTCGGTTGCATTCATAAACAATCTCATGTCATCTTTAGCATTTTGGATTTTTTTTACTAACTCATGGGATCCAGGATTGTCTCTACCCTGATTATCTGGAATAGCAGCATACTTTTGCGAACATTCTACAACGGATTTTAGAGTTAATGCGCCACCAGCATTCTCAAAAAATACCCTTTTACCTTGTACGGGACATACATCAATCTGAGCAAATTGATTACGTATTTTAGTCAGAATTTCATTAGAAAAATGGTTCATTATTTACTCATTATAAAAAATTATTAAATGTCACACTTAATATCTTTAAAAGTATTTTGAGTAAAGTAATTTAACCTATTATTAAGAAAACTTATCCCCAATAAATGTATAGTGAAAAACTATTAGATCAGGGATAAGTTAAATATATTTTAGATTAATTTATAATAGTTACAGCACGTCTGTTTTTAGAGTAAGCCATACCATTAGACCCTATAACCGCTGGCTTTTCTTTTCCGTAAGAGATAACTTTTATTCTATCTGGATCAATCCCATTGATAACTAAATAATCTCTAACTGCTGTAGCCCTCTTTTCGCCTAAGGCTAAGTTGTACTCACGAGTGCCTCTTTCATCACAGTGGCCTTCAACTACAAAGTTTAGATCAGTATTTGCTCTTAAAAATCTAGACTGAGAATCAAGAAGTATTTTAGCACTTGAATCTAGTTTAGCAGAATCATAGTCAAATAATACTCTATCACCAACAGCAATTAATTTATCAGCTGCAGTTTGTTTAGCTTGAGCAAACAAGCTTTTTGAAGTAGATGATGATGTAGCATTCAGTGCTCTTTGTGAGGCTGTCTCACACGCTGAAAGAAATAGAGATGCAAAAATTGCTGATGTTATAATAATTTTATTTTTCATTTGATTTTCCTGTTTGATAACCTTTACTAATTATTCTTGTAAACAATCTAGAAACAGAGTTGTTAGATTGTTCACACATTTTATTTTCTGAAACAAAATTTTCCTGAAGTGCAAATTCGCTAAGATAAATTTCTTGTGATGATCCAGATTTGAGTTTGTAGTGTAATATACCGTTTAAAAACTTTTTACCAGTAATAAAATAGCAAATATCTAAGTTTTCTTTTTTAAAGATTTTAGAATCTAATTCATACTCGGCTACCATATCTTTATCCCCCCAAACAAATTTTTTACCATTTTTTTTACAAGGGTGTGTGGACCTTAAGAATGGATTAATTAAACCAACATAATTAACCATTCAATCTATTTGTTTCACGAATCGTGAAACTAACTTATTGTTATATCTTCTTTTTTAGTTTTTATTGTCCTTTGGTGGATTTAGTCTATTTCCAACTAGCTAAACTAAATTCACCTATTATCTCTAAATCTTGTTAAATTTTATATCATTTATGGTCATATTGTACTATTTGTATTTTGGTTGGGGGAATACAATAGATATGGATAATACAGGTTTAATAAAAGATAATTTTATATCAATTTGGCATCACTTTTTATTTTTTGAAATTATGAGGTCTAAGAAAGCTATCGATATGATAGGCAACGCTAATGGTTACTTGGTTTTTCAAATAATTGCTTGGCACCATATTTTAATTTTAACAAGTTCTAGTAGTTCAAAATTAAGAGATGAGGCTGTAAAGCTATGGTATCAATTATCTAAATCTGGATTTGAATCTAATACTGTTTTGACATACACACTAATTTCAGAATTAACATCTTTGAGTATTGAAACTGTTAGAAGACAAGTAAAAAAGTTAGAGGAAAACAATTGGGTTTCATATTCAAAAAAAGAGGGTGTAAAATATAATCCTAATGAAGAAAATAATAACTTTTTAGCTGGTAATTTTAATGTTATGGAGGTTGAAGGTCTTGGTCAACTTCTGGATGTTATAGAACAAAAAACAACATCTAAGGAATAATATTATGGAAATAAATAATAAAGTTGTTGTTATTACAGGTGGTGCTGGTGGTATTGGATTAGCGATTGCAAAAGCTTTTTTATTGGAAGACCCAAAGATAATAGTATTGGCAGATATAAGTTTTGAAAATTTTAATTTTAAAAATGATAAAGTAATTAATAAACAATGTAATGTTTCTAATCAAACAGATCTAAATAATTTAATAAATGAAGTTAATCAAGAATTTGGCTTGATAGATATATTTTGTTCTAATGCTGGAGTTTTGTCACTTGGTAGTGAACAATCTAGTAATGAAGATTGGGATAAAAACTGGAATTTACATGTAATGTCTCATGTCTTTGCATCAAAGAAATTAATACCAGATATGTTGAAGAGAGGAAGTGGATATTTTGTCAACACTGCTTCAGCTGCAGGATTATTAAGTCATATAGACTCAGCAACATACTCCACCACTAAACACGCTGCTATTGGTTTTGCTGAATGGCTTGCTATTACCTACGGAAAAAAGGGGATTGGTGTTTCAATTTTATGTCCACAAGCTGTAAAAACAGCAATGATAAAAGGAAGAGAAAATGAAGTTTCAGCCTTAGATGGTATGATGAAACCAGAAACGGTTGCAATTGAAGTTGTAAAAGCAATTAAAAACGATATTTTTCTAATTTCTCCTCATTCTGAAGTTGTTGGTTATTTCCAAAATAAGGCTAATAATTATGCTCGTTGGATTGGTGGAATGCAAAAACTAAGAAGTCGACTAAAATCCTAAACGCTATAATGCATCTAATATAGCCGCTCCACAATTCTTTGTGTTAGCGTTCCCTCCAAGATCACCTGTTCTATATTCTTTGTGCACTAATACTTCTTCAATCGCTCTTACTATATCATCGGATGCATCTTTATAACCAAGATGATCAAGCATCATTGCTCCTGCCCAAATCTGCCCTATTGGATTAGCAATTCCTTTCCCTGCAATGTCAGGAGCAGAGCCGTGAACAGGCTCAAATAGTGAAGGAAATTTTTTCTCAGGGTTTATATTTCCTGAGGGAGCTATCCCAATGGTTCCTGTACAAGCAGGCCCTAAGTCAGATAAAATATCTCCAAATAAGTTAGAAGCAACGACGACATTAAATTTATCTGGATTAAGTACAAAGTGAGCACATAAAATATCGATATGATATTTATCCCATATTACATCAGAATATTGTTTTGCCATTTCTTCAACTCTTTCATCCCAATATGGCATAGTTATAGAAATGCCATTGGATTTCGTTGCTGAAGTTAAATGTTTTTTTTCAGTTTTTTGAGCAAGTTCAAAGGCAAATTTAAGTACTCTATCAACGCCAACTCTAGACATGACAGTTTCTTGGAGTACAATTTCTCTTTCGGTATCTGGAAACATTCTCCCACCTATGGAAGAATATTCGCCTTCTGTATTTTCTCTTATAATATAAAAATTAATATCGCCCGGGTTTCTGTTAGCTAGAGGTGAGGGCACACCAGGCATTAATTTAACTGGTCTAATATTAATGTACTGGTCAAACTCCCTTCTAAATTTTAATAAAGAACCCCATAAAGAAATATGGTCTGGAATTTTTTCTGGCCATCCAACAGCGCCAAAGAATAATGCATCGTGTGAACCAATCTGTAGCTTCCAATCATCTGGCATCATTTGTCCATGCTTTGAAAAATAATCGTATGAACTAAAATCAAAATGATCAAAATGAAGATTAATATCGTGTTTACCTGCAATTTTTTCTAATACTTTTAAAGCTTCTGGTACAACTTCTTTCCCTATTCCATCGCCAGGAATTACTGCTATATTATATCTGTTTTTTGCCATTATGTTATTACCTTTTTAATTTAAAATTGGTGTCCATGGTGCTGCTGTCATTAATTTATTTTCTTGAGTTAATACTAGAGGTCTAAATTCAGTTGCAAATTTCAAGAAATCTTGATCAGCATAAATTGTCTTCCATAAAGCTCTTCTACTATTATCATCTTCAAATTGCCATACGTGAATAATTTGATTTAAGGCTCCAACGTCACCAATATAATATCTAACAATATTTTTTTTATATTTCTTTAAAGCAGGCCAACCTAGATTTTCATATACTTCAATAGCTTTGTTAAGTTTGCCTACATGAAGAGTATAAGTCCTTAGCTCGAAAATATTCAAAATTACCTCCAACACAATTATATCTATATACTTTTAAAGTATTATTGAGTTTATAATATTTTTATCTAATAATGACATATCAGATAATAAAAGGAAGTTTAATGAATATTTTAGAAATTAAAGATTTAGAAAAATTAGCTCAGAAAAAAGTTCCTAAAATGTTCTTTGACTATGTGAACTCAGGTTCCTGGACCGAAACAACTTATAATGAAAATGTTTCAGATTTCCAAAAAATTAAGTTAAGGCAAAGAGTAGCTATTGACATGTCAAACAGAACTCTTGAAACAGAAATGATTGGTCAAAAAGTCGCAATGCCAATGGCCATTGCTCCAACAGGACTTACTGGAATGCAACGAGCTGACGGTGAAATTTTAGCTGCACAAGCTGCAGAAGAATTCGGAATTCCATATACTTTGTCAACTATGAGTGTTTGTTCGATTGAAGCTGTTGCAGAAAAAACAAAAAAGCCATTTTGGTTTCAATTATACGTTATGAAAGATAAAAAATTTATGGAACGTTTAATTGATAGAGCAAAAGCTGCAAAGTGTAGTGCTTTAGTGTTAACTTTAGATTTACAATTATTAGGGCAAAGACATAAAGACATAAGAAATGGACTGTCTACTCCACCAAAACTTGTACCAAAGCATATCTATCAAGTTTTAACGCGTCCAGCATGGTGTATGAGAATGCTTACTACTAAAAATCACTTTTTTGGAAATATAGTTGGTCATGTTGATGGTATAAAAGATGTTAGATCTTTAGGCTCATGGATTGGTGCGCAATTTGATCAACAACTTGACTGGAAAGAAGTTGACTGGATTAAAAAAAGATGGGGTGGTAAATTAATAATAAAAGGAATTTTAGACGCCGAAGACGCGCTATTAGCTGCAAAAACTGGTGCCGATGCAATTATAGTTTCTAATCATGGCGGAAGACAACTAGATGGAGCTTCTTCTACAATTAATATACTGCCAGAGATTGTTGATAAAGTTGGAAAGCTAATTGAAGTACATATTGATGGTGGCATTAGATCTGGTCAAGATGTTGTTAAGGCAATGTGTCTAGGTGCTAAGGGAACTTATATTGGAAGAGCTTTTTTATATGGACTTGGTGCTTTAGGTAAAGAGGGTGTTACTAAAGCTCTAGAAATCATAAAAACAGAAGCTGACATGACAATGGCACTATGCGGAAGGCGAGACGTTCATGATTTAAATCATGATAATATTTATACCCAGAAATAAGATCTAAGGCGAGGTATTAATGGCTAAAATAGTTAAATTGTCTACATATGACTTAAGGTTTCCTACTTCTGATCATTTAGATGGTTCCGATGCCATGAACCCAGATCCTGACTATTCTGCAGCGTATGTAATAATTGAAACTGACCAAAGCTTATTAAAAGGCCATTCATTTGCATTTACATTAGGTAGAGGAAATGATTTATGTTGTGACGCAATTAAAGCTCTTCAACATTTAGTTATAGGCCTTGATATAAATTGGATAAGAGATAACCAGTCTACATTTTCTAGACGAATGACTTCAGACAGTCAATTAAGGTGGATAGGCCCTGAAAAAGGTATTATTCATATGGCTAGTGGAGCTATTATTAATGCAGTTTGGGATATTTTAGCAAAATTAAAAAATAAGCCTCTATGGCAGTTAGTGTCAGATATGGATTCTGATGAAATATCAAATGCTATTGATTTTAGACACATTACGGATTTTCTTAATGAAGACGAAGCTGTTGAAATTTTAAAATCACACCATAAAACAAAATTAGACAGAGTTAGTATATTAGAAAACGAAGGCTATCCTTGCTATGTAACTTCTGCAGGTTGGTTGGGTTATAGTGATAAAAAATTAGAAAGGTTGTGTCTAGAAGCTAAAGACAATGGTTTTGAGTATGTAAAGTTAAAAGTAGGAAAAGACCTTAAAGATGATATGAGACGACTAGAAATAGCAAGGACTACATTAGGCCCAGATATAAAAATTATGATTGATGCAAATCAAGTTTGGGAAGTTGATCAGGCTATAAAATGGATGAAAAGTTTGGCAGAATTTGATCCTTACTTCATAGAAGAACCTACAAGTCCTGATGATATTATTGGACATAAAAAAATTAAAGATGCAATATTTCCTATTAAAGTTGCAACTGGCGAAGCAGTTCAAAACAGAGTTATTTTTAAACAACTAATTTCAGAAAATGCAATTGACATTGTTCAAGTTGATGCATGTAGAATGGGTGGTTTAAACGAAGTTTTAGCAGTTCAATTGATGGCATCTAAACAAGGTTTGCCAGTTTGGCCTCATGCTGGTGGGGTAGGGCTTTGTGAATATTCTCAGCATCTAGCAATGATTGATTACATATGTATATCGGGAAGAAAAGATGAACAGGTTATTGAGTATGTTGATCACTTACACGAACATTTTCTTAACCCATGCCAAATTAAAAATGCAGCTTATATGTTACCAAAAGAAAGTGGGTTTTCGGTTGAGATGAAACCAAGTACTCTAACTAGTAATTTGTTTAAAGGTTAGAAAATATTGTTTGTGCTGCTTTTCCCATTTCTTTAATACAAATTAAAGAAGTTGGTAATTGCACAGAATTACTTAAAAAAGCATGCATCTGTCCTGGAAACAATCTGTAATGAACTTCATTTCCAAAAGATAAAAGCCTTCTCTTATACGCATCTCCCTCATCTACTAGAGGATCTAATCCTGCTCCATAAATATAGGTAGGGGGCAAGTTAGACAAATCTGCTGTTAATAGAGGTGAAGCTCTCCAATCAACTTGTTCTTTTGTATTATTTAAGTAGTGGTCGGCAAAATATTTTATAGTTTTCTTATTTAAAATCATTCCTTCAAGCTCAATGTCCATGGATCTTCTGCACATAGTCATATCCACCCAGGGGTATACTAGAATTTGTCCATGTACTTTTGGAATAACATTATCTCTAGACATAATTGTTCCTACTGTAGCTAGAGTTCCCCCAGCGCTATCTCCACATAAAATAACTTTGTTAGGATCAAAATTAAATTCCTCTGCTCTTTCAAGTATTTTAGTAATGGCATCTTTTGTGTCTATTACTGGTGCAGGAAATTTATGTTCTGGGGCCAGTTTATAATCAACGGCTATAATTGTTGCTTTTGCTTCTTTGCAAAGATGTCTGCAAACTAGATCATGACTTTCTAAATCGCCCATTACAAAGCCACCACCGTGAAAATAAATTATCAAAGGTGATGTTTTATGTTTTGGATCACTTGTCGAAGAATTAAAATATTTTCTAATAGGAATGTCTCCAAGCGTTCCTTTAACAGATAAGTCTTCAACATCTGATATATCAACTCTTAATTCTAATGGTGTCTCTGCCATTTTAGCTCTTAGAGCTCTAAGCTCTTGAGGAGTGAAGCTCTCTAGTGCAGGGGCATTATTTTTTAAACGTTCATCAATTAGTATTTGTGTATCTTTATCAATTTGCATTTTAATTCTCACTTAGGTCATAATATTTAATTATAATTCTGTTCTAATTCTATTTGAATTAATGTTCATATCAAGTAATTAATAAACGTAAAGCCATGCAACTTAATGGATGATTTAGATTTATAATAAAGAAAATAGATTATGATAGTTGTCTTATTAATAATTATTTTTATAGCTTTGATTGTGTTTCCGTTATTAGTTTCAAGGGCAGCTGAAAAAAAAGATAAAAAATAATAAAATTAGCCAAGACTAACTTTATTAGGTTGTTGACGTTATTAATGCCTTATGCAATATATATAGTAACTTCAATTACAGTGCAATTTTATGAATTTTTATAGTCAACAATCAGCAAACCCTCTCATAATAAGATATCAATTATCTTTTATAATGAGTTTAGTTTTTGTTACTTTATTTTTGGCCTTGTTTATAGAAATAGAAGTTTGGAATATTATACAAAAGGCAATATCTGACGCATATATTCAAGTAACTACGTTTGTAGCTGCGACACTAATTATTTTTTATTCGCTAGAAAAATACTTTAAATTTGATTTATCTTCATCAATTAGAAATAGACCTTATTTTGAAATTGTTCTTGCATCATTTTTAGGGGCTTTGCCTGGATGTGGTGGCGCTATAATGGTTATAACCCAATACGTACGAGGAAAATTAAGCTTTGGGTCTGTTATGGCCACTTTAACTGCTACCATGGGTGATGCAGCATTTTTATTAATAGCAAAAAAACCACTTGTTGGCTTTGCTATGTTAGTTGTTGGTTTTATTGTAGGTTTGGTATCAGGTATTTTGGTAAATAAAATACACGGTCCTGATTTTATGAGAGATAAAAAATCGTTATCAATAAAGTTACCTGAAAAAAAGGAATTTTATCATTCTTCAAAATTAGATGTTTTTTGGATAGCTTTATTTTTACCAGGAATAATTCTTGGTATATTTACTGCTTTTCAATTTGATTTAGATGCTTATTTTTCTAGATTTTATGTAGATGGCTTGGCAACACTTTTTGGATTTTTTGCTGGTAGCTTATGCTTTTTTATGTGGTTATGGTCTTTTTTAGGTGGGTTTAAACCAAAAATGTCTTCACCAAATGAAACAATAACTAGAAGAACGGTATCAGATACCAACTTTGTTACAGGTTGGGTTATTATAGCTTTTTTATGTTTTGAATTGACAGTTTATTTAGTTGATTTAGATCTCAAGCTACTCTTTAGCGATATATTATATTTTGTTCCATTGATTGCAGTATTAATAGGTTTCCTACCTGGATGTGGCCCTCAACTATTAGTAACCACTATGTTTATAGCAGGTTTTTTACCATTATCAGCACAGATTGGAAACGCTATATCAAATGATGGTGATGCATTGTTTCCGGCGCTTGCAATAAGCCCTAAAGTTGCTCTAGTGGCAACAATATATTCTGCCATTCCAGCATTGATTGTGAGTTATGGATACTTAATTTTCTTTGAGTTATAATTTTAAATTAATGTCTCAACGTTCTCAATAAAGTACGTCAGTCCAACGCCAGTAAAAATTGCTCCAACAAACCTTGGCTTTAAAGTCAGATGATAATATTTTGTTATTAAAAAACTGGACCCAAAAATTAAAACAAATCCAATTAGTGCTATTCCTATTAGATATGCAATTAACGGAGAGGCTTCAATTCCCACTACAGATTGCCCAAATGCATATCCATGAAAAAAACCACCTCCTGAAGCTAATATAATTGGGAAGTAAATATTAATTCTTTTATCATACAAGGATGTCAACCCAGCAATTATTATGGAAAGTGAAATTATTAATTCTGAAAAAGGTACCACTAGAAAATTTACTGATAAAATAGTTCCTATGAGAGAGAATGTTATAAAATATAATGGTAAAATAAATTTATTTTTAAAATAAGAAGCTATTATTCCAAAAGTAAGGATAAAAGCAAGATGGTCAAATCCTATAATTGGATGAGCTATACCTGAAAGTATTCCATTTAGAAAATTTTGAGGAAGCGCTCCTCCCATTGGATGGTGAGCAAAAGCAGGAAAAGAAATCAAGAAGAAAATAAGAACTAAATTTTTTTTAAAAAAATTCGATGTTAGTGCTAGCATATTATTATCCTGAAAAATTGATTAATTTTATAGCTTTAATTTGATATATTAACTTAAAACAGCTTCTTGATATTTATAAAATCTAAGATTACTGTAATATAGATTAAAATTAAACTTATTATTGAGTATTTTTTCATATGAATTTCAAACCTGCACAAATACCCTCTAATGACACTCAACGAGTAGAAGCAGTTCATAGATCAGGTGCGACTGAAGACATCGACAGTAATCTGTATGAAATATATTGTTTTTTAGCTAAAGAAATTACTGGATGTCCTGTGAGTTGGACAGGTGTAATTGACTCTGAAAAACAAGTTATTTTAGCTAGAGATGGTTTCCCTGACGATGTGCCAAACGAAATGCCAAGAAATCAAACTTTATGTCAATTTGCTTTAGAGAAAAAGCAACCCCTAATTATTAATAATATGGTTAAAGATGCTCGTTTTAAATACCATCCTGCAGTAACTGATTTTGGAGTAAAATTTTATGCAGCATTTCCAATTGTTACTTCTGACGGGTATACTTTAGGAACTTTGTGTGTAAGTGATAACAAGGTAAGAAAATTAACAAAGCACAAAATAAGTCTGTTAATGGGATTAGCCACAAAACTAGCCTATCAATTAGAGGTTCAAGTTTCTCAAAGAAAAGGGACGGCAGAATCAACTATACATATATTAAATAAATTATTACTGAAACATCCAAATTTGAAAGTTTTAGAAGCTATCTCAGTATTAAAATTTTTTATTAAAGATTTTATTTCTTTAGAAGAACAAAAGTTCATTGTAAAACTGGGTCTAGGCTTTGAGAGTAATAATAACATTGAAATATCAAGTGATGGAAAGTTGTTAAAAAAAGAGCTTAACCTTAATATTGGAACTTTAAAACGAGTAAAGAATTTGTCATCTAATGAAGATGAATTGATGAATATGCTTGGGCAGATAAAAGGTTAAAGATGTTTGGAAAGATATTAAATTTTAAATTTACGTCAGTAAGTGAAGCTAAGTTAGCAGCATCTTTTTGCTCAGAAAAATTTGGATCACAAATTTCCTCTTTCAACATTGTAGGTCTAAATATTTTTATTGGACAAACAGGAGATTTGAATGTTTCAATTAAATTTGAAAACCCAGACGCATTAAATAAATTTGAAGAAAATTATATTTCTATTATTGCTGACTTGAAAGAGAGTTTAGTTTTTAAAGAAAATAATTTTGTTGGAGTATGTGCTTATACATATGAAAAAGAGGCAGCAAGTACAGAAACGTAAATATTCTCAAGGTTTTTGAAATATGATTAATCATGATGAAACATTTAGAGGAACATGGCCATTTAAACCTAACTTCTTCAATGGAAATGGTTTTAAACAGCACTATATTGATGAAGGTCCAAAAGATGGGATTCCCATTATAATGCTCCACGGTGAACCAACTTGGGGATATATTTACAGAAATTTTATTCCTCAGTTATCAAAGAAATATAGAGTGATAGTTCCTGATTTGATGGGGTTTGGAAAATCAGAATCTCCTCAAGATAAAGAATATACTCTTAAAACTCATGTGGAAAATCTTGCAAGGTTAATTGATTTTTTAGATTTAAAAAATATAACCTTTGTCGGACAAGATTGGGGAGGACCTATTACTGGGGCTTACTCAATAAGAAATATTGATAGAGTAAAAGGTTACGTTTTAATAAATACTTTATTTGGATATAGCAAAGAAGAAAGACCTAAAGGTTTAACTCCATGGTTCAAATGGATAAAAAAACATCATGAAGCAAATACACTTGAAGGAATTTTAGGTGAGCTTGGATCAACGGTTTTATCAGTGATGAAAATTCCAAATTTTACAAATAATAACATCATAAACGATAATTGGATTAATGCTTACTCTTCACAATTTCCTAATAGAGCTAGTTGCATAGGAGCTATTAATTTTCCCCTTGATGCGCTTTTAAATAGAATTGTACCATTTATAGTTGAAGGTATTAAGCAGGGTAATTTGAGCGAATTATGCTCTAAGCCTGCAATTTTAGCTTATGGCATGCAAGATAAAGCCATAGACCCAGACTATGCAATTAGAGATTTTAAAGCTCTTTTTCCTAATTCCAGTGTTACTAAAATACCAAGTGCAGGACACTATTCACAAGAAGATGAGCCGCAAATTCTAATTGATTTAATAGAAAAGTTTATGAGTGAGAATTCTTAATGACATACATATATAAAGTGTGTTCAAAAAAAGAATGGAATGATGCAAGTGAGGTTGGTTTTTATTCAGGTTCAGAGGTTGATATAAATGACGGTTTTATTCATTTATCAACAATTAATCAAATTCAAGTAACAGTTTCAAAACATTTTGCAGGTCAAGAAGGTCTGTTAATTATACAATTTGATGAAAAAAAAATACAAAATAAACTTAAATGGGAAGCATCTAGGGATGGGGATCTTTTCCCTCATTATTACGGAAACATAAAAACTAAATTAGAAGATAAAAGATTTAATTTAGATTTAGGAATTAATGGTGTTCATAAATTTCCTGAAAACTTTTTCTCCTAGAAATTTTTTTAAGAATTGTTTTTTTGCTTCTAGTCCAAATTTTTCTCTTTTACTTTCGTTATTTATAGCTTCCTTAATAGTATCTAAAAGCAGGCTTGAATTTAATGGGTCAACACACCAACCAGTTTTCATATCAAAAACTGCATCTCTAATTCCACCCTCAACTCCTGCAATTGACGGTACACCATAAGAAGCAGCTTCAATATAAGAAATACCAAAACCTTCAATAGAATTTCTAACTTTATAAGAGGGCATTACAAAAAGATCTGCTTTTTTTAAAAGTTGATTTTTTATTTCATTAGAGACTCTTCCTAGTAATCTGACGTGTTTACTCAAACCCAAATTATCAATATAATTTTTAATTTCATTTTCTTGGTCTCCTTCTCCACATATTTTCCATATGAAAGGTTTTATTAATTTTTCTTTATGAAGATAACCTAAAGATTTTAAAACAGGTATAATACCCTTTCTTTCTTCAAGTCTTGTAATAGAAAGTATTGATACTTTTTTTGTTGGTTGTTTAAAAATATTATTTTCATCAGTTGCTTTTAGTGAATAGGTAGGTGGTATTACGGTTTTTTTAATTTCTGTAATATTCATATTATTTATTAAATCTAGAGTATAATTAGAACTGCTGATTATATGATTAGCTCTATAAAGCGATTTTTTAATGAGTTTTGTTTTTTTTGTTGCTAGATATTCTTGTCCATGTGCAAACACTATAATTTTATTTACTTTTTCTGGAACTGCGTTAATAGATTTCCAGCTGTCACAAATAACTATGTCGTTATCTTCATATATTTTGGCTACTAAATTCTTTTTCACGATATGTCTTAATAACTTTGGAGTGAAGTTGTTATGAATATGAAAATTGGAATTAGAAATGTTAAAGTCTTTTTTAAGAAAGTGATCAGGAAAAACATGTGTTTCTTCAAAAGTTGCTAGCTTTTTACTTATTGTCTCCATTACTGTTTGCATTCCACCTGATTTTGGAGGAAAAGTCTGTGTCACAATTAGATACTTCATAAAAGCCTTCTGTTAAAATATAAATATAGCATCAAATTTTAAAGTTTGCATTAAAGCAATCTAAGTTTTAAAACTATAATTTTAAAGGTGTTGTAATGTATAAATTAACTTTCAGTCCTGCTTCTCCATATGTTCGTAAAGTAATGCTAGCTGCTTTTAGATCAGGTTTAGATAAACAATTAGAACTTCTCACTGATGATAAAGACATAAGAAGTAAAAATCCTTTAGGGAAAATACCAATAGTTGAAAAGCCTGATGGAGATTGTCTCTTTGATAGTAGAGTAATTATCGACCATTTTAATAGAGAAGGCGGTGGCCTTATTCCTGCTTCTGGAAAAGATAGAGATACAATTTTATCAAGATCAGCACTGGCTGAAGGAATAATTGACGCTTCTTTATTGGTAGTTTACTCCGATAGATATGCAGGTGGCGAAGTTCCTTCTAAAATGTGGTTGGATTTGCAAATAGGGAAAATCGATAAATCCCTAGATTTCATAGAATTGGATATAGTTAATTGGACTGATCCATCGGGATTTGATGCTGCTAATATTGGTTTAGCTTCTGCACTAGGTTATTTGACATTTAGGAATGTAAGGGACTGGGAAACCAATAGACCTAATATTAAAAAATGGTACGAAGATGTTGCATTAAAACTTCCAGGGTTCAATGAAACAATACCTGTTAGCCCTTAATTGTTTTTAAGGTTCAATTAAAACTGCTCTAAAATCATTCACGTTTGTTAATGTCGGTGAAGTATATATCAAATCATCTATTGATTTAAAAAATGTATATGAGTCATTGTTACTTAGATAATTTTCTGGGTTCTTATTAGAAGAACTAGCCTTATTTAGAGTATTTTCAGATATATATGCACCAGCATTATCCTCAATGCCGTCGATACCATCTGTATCAATTGCCAGAGCACTAATGCCTTTCATTTTATCTAAGTTTATGGCCATGGATAACATAAACTCTGTGTTTCTTCCTCCTTTACCGTTACCTTTAACTGTGACTGTTGTCTCTCCTCCAGATAAAAGTATTATGGGTTTATTCAAATTTATATTTTTATATTTTTTATCTTTTTTAATTTGCAGTGCTAATTCAGCCATTTTTTTTCCTTCTACATGAGCCTCACCTTCTAAAGTGTCAGACAAAATTATAGGAATAAAACCTTGTTCATCTGCTACTTTAGCTGCATTTTTAAGCGCCATCATTGGAGTTGCAAGCATATACTTAGGAGTATTATGAAGCTGGGGTAATGAATTTTTAATAATAATATTATGAATCTCCTTACTAATATTTATTTTATAACTGTCTAATATAGAAATAGCGTCTTCATTCTTCCCATTTGCTTGAATAGTGGGCCCAGAACCAATATAGGCTGGATCATCACCTGGTATGTCTGAAATCATATAAGTTGTAAGACTTGCAGGAAAAATAGCTGCAGCTAGTCGCCCTCCTTTGATTTGAGAAAGTGACCTTCTAACGATATTCATTTTATCAATAGGAGCACCAGATTTTAAAAGTTCATTATTTATTCTTTGTTTTTCTTCAAAGGAAACACCATTAAAAGGTAAAGTGAGTAGTGATGATGCTCCTCCAGAAATTAAAAAAACTATATGATCATCCTTTGTTGCTTTATTTGCTATATTGAATAACTTTTGGGTGGCTAACAAACCTGCTTGATCAGGATTTGGGTGTGAAGCTTCGTAAACTTCAACAAACTTAGTATCTGTAAAATGTCCATATCTTGTTATGACTAATCCCTTCAATGGATGGTTATAGCTATTTTCAAACTCAGCAGCCATGCTAGCAGAAGCTTTCCCTGCACCTAATAAAATTAAATCTCCTTTAGGGGGGGTAGGAATATGTTTAAACTTACCTTTTGGCATGGCGGCTTCTAGAGCTGCATTCATAATTAATTTTAATGCCTTCTCTTTTTCCATCATGTGTATAAATTCCTATTTTTATTTTTTGAAGGTTGACGAAACTTATCATTAAATTCAATAATATATTATCTTTAAATTTTTAAAATACAGGAATTATATGTCTATTATTGAAAATACAATCCATGGCAACACAATGTTATTGACTTTAAATAACCCTACAAAAAGAAATTCAATGGTAAAAGGGTTTCATGATGAGTTTCAATCTTCAATTAAAATGGCAGAAGAAAACAAAGATGTTTTTTCAATTATAATCACGGGTGCAGGAGATTTTTTTTGTGCAGGAGGTGACTTGAATGCGTTAAAAACAAGACGTTCAATGACCGAAGAACAAAGATATGAAACTTTAAATCAATTAAATGGAACTATAGAAGCTATATATAATTGTTCAAAACCTGTGATCTCTGCAATAGAGGGTGGTGCAGCTGGCGCAGGTGTATCATTGGCTATGGCATGCGACCTTGTTGTTATGAGTGAACACACATTCTTTTCTTTAGCTTATGTAAAAATTGGTCTTACTCCTGACGGAGCTGCAACAAAATTTTTGTCTGAAACAATGCCACGTCAATTACTTTCTGAAATGGCCATGATAGGAGGAAAAATTGATTCTTCTAGATTATATCAAATCGGTGCTGTTAATGTTTTAGCTCAAAAAGGTAATGCAAAAGAAACTGCAATGGAACTTTCAAAAAACTTTGAAAATCTTCCTAAAAATTCAATATCAAGAATTAAAAAATTAACTAGGTCTGCCTACGGTAATAATTTTGCTGAACAAATCAAATTAGAAACAGATTTCATGGTTCAATCTCAAGGAGACAATGAAAGTATAGAAGGTATAGACTCTTTTTTAGAAAAAAGGTCTCCAGACTATAAAAAATTAAGATGATTTTTTATATGGCATACTGATTGCTAATTACCTTTATTATGTCCTTAAAAAAGTTGTTTAATATTACCTTAATAATTACAGCATACATATTATTTATGTTGAAAAGTTCATTTGCATTAGAAATTAAATCTAAATGCAAAGATGTTATTCGAAATATTGAAAATATAACTGACATTCCAAGTGGCTTACTTTTGGGAATTGGTCGAGCAGAAGCGGGAAGAATATTAAAAAATAATGAAATGGTGATATGGCCTTGGACAATTAACCATGCTGGAAAAAGTTTGTTTTTCGATAACAAAAATCAGATGAAATCATATTTATTAAAGCATACTAAAAAAGGTGATAATAATCTTGATGTAGGTTGTATGCAAATTAACTTAAAATGGCATAAACAGAACTTTAAAAATATAAAAGACATGTTATCTATTGAACCAAATGTTTCTTATGCAGCGTCATTTTTGATACAGTTAAAAAACAAACATGGTTCATGGGAAAAAGCCATAAAACATTATCATTCTTCCGACCCAGTTAAAAACAAGCCATATTTGAAGAAAGTTTTAAGTTTTTGGAAGTCAAACAAGAAAAAACCAACACAAATTGCTGATAATAAAATAAAAACAAAAATCAACTTTTCTAAGACCAACCGAATAACAGAATCTATAAAAGAAACCCAACCATATTTATTTGCAAGAATTGATAAAGTAAACTTCTTTAGGAAAATCTTTGCAGAAAACTAAATAAATTAATTAATTAATTGATTAAAAATAAAATATGTAAATAGTTAAATAGTTAACTATTTTTATTAACTTCTTACATTGAGGCGTGAATTATGGATGTTAAAGAGGCTTTTATTTCAAGAAGATCAGTTAGAAGATTTTTACCTGATCCAATACCTAAAGATAAAATAAAAAATATACTAGAATGTTCAGCTTTTGCACCAAGTGGTCATAATATTCAGCCTTGGCATGTCTACGTAGTTGAAGGGAAGAAAAAAGAAGCTATAACTAAATCTATTTTAGGATCTATTGAAGATGGGTCTGCAAAAAATTTTAAGCAAGAATTTGATTATTATCCTACTGAATGGTTTGAGCCCTTCGTTTCTAGAAGAAGAGCAGTGGGCTTTGAACTTTATAAGTTATTAAATATTGGAAGAGATGATTTTGAAGCTAGAGATAAACAAATGCAGGAAAATTTCCATTTCTTTGGTGCCCCTGTTGGAATGTTTATCACTATGGATAGAAGGCTAGCCACTGGTACTTTTATGGATGTTGGTATGTTTATACAAAGCATATTAGTAGGTGCCAGAGGTGAGGGTTTACATTCGTGCGGTCAAGTTGCGTTTACTAAATTTCATACCTTAATTTCTGAGCATCTAAATTTTAAAGAAAATGAAATGTTAGTTTGTGGAGTATCTATTGGATATGAGGATACTAATGCACCTGAAAATGCTCTTAGGGTAGAAAAATTAAAACATACGGATTATACAACTTTTTTATCTTAATGAATAAAATTGAATTACGGTTACTTTAATTATGAAAATTATATCTTTTGATAGCTCCAAAAGTTATTCGATACCTGATCTTTATCTCAATATAGGTCATCTCTTAGATCATTTTATGATGCTTATATTTGCAAAGGCTGCCTTCGATGCTGGAAGAGAATTTGGCCTAAGTTATGAGGAAATAATTGTTTATGGAACTCTAGGAGTTGTTTTATTTGGTGCAGCTGCACCTTTAGCTGGATGGCTAGCTGACAAATACTCACGAGCTATTCTAATTACAGTTTATCCTTTTGGCCTTGGATTAGGTTCTATTTTAGCTGCATTTTCACAATCTACGGAAATGTTGGGTTTGTCGCTTGGTATATTAGGTTTCTTTGCTGCAATTTACCATCCAGTAGGAATAGCAATGATTGTTAAGCGTCCAGGAAAAGTTGGTTTGAGATTAGGAATAAATGGAGTTTGGGGAAATATGGGTGTTGCATTAGCTCCAATACTAACAGGATTTTTAATAGCGTATGCTGATTGGCGTTTAGGGTTTTTGATTCCTTCAATAATGTGTTTGTTATTTGGAATATCTCAACTATTTGCTTTTATTGAACAAGATGAAACCGAAGTGAAAGTAGATAATACTAAAAACAGTAAATCTTCATCTGTTTTAACTGAAGGATGGCAAACTGTTTTATTTTGTTTGAGTATAGTTACTCTTTCAGGAGGGTTTATATTTGGATCATTAACTTTTCTTATACCAAGGTTGTTTGAAGTTAACATGTTACAAATTTCAAATGATGTTGCAATAACAGGTCTTCTAGCAGGATTAGTTTATGCCATTGCGTCTTTTTCACAAATTGGAACAGGATGGTTGGTTGATAAAATTCCTCCAAAATACGTTCTGGCAGCCATGGGTTTAGGGCAATTGATTTTTATTTATATAGCAAGTCAGTCATCTGATTTTGGTTTGTTATTTATTATGTTAGCAGCAATGATTTTTGTTTTTGGGCAAGTCCCAATTACTGACGTAATTTTAGTTAAATATGTAAAAGATAGTTGGAGAGGAAGAGTTCTTTCTATAAAATTCATGGTAAATTTATCAGCTGGTGCAAGTGTTTTACCAATTACGTCTTTATTACTAAAAAATGGGTATGATTTTTCTTTTGTGCTTCAATGTTTAGCTTTCATATCAATAAGTGTGATTATAGCCGGAATGCTTTTGCCTAATAAATCACCAACCTTTAAGGTTGCCTAATAAAAAACTTTAAAACTTTAAAATTTTGATTAAATTTTACTCATGAACAACAAAGATATTTTAATATTTACAGATTTAGATGGATCACTGCTAAATCATAAAAATTTTGAATTTAATACTATTAAACCTTTTATATTAAAGTGCCTTAGAAATAATATTAGAATAATTCCAAATACAAGTAAGACCAAAAATGAAGTTGAGTTTTTTTCTGAGCAATTGGGAGTAGACATACCCTTTATAGTTGAAAATGGCTCAGCTATACATAATTTAGATCTAGTTTGTTCTCACTTTGACAAAAATACTAAATCTTTAATTCTTAGCAGAACAGCAAATGAAATATTTGAGATATTTAATAACAAAGTTCCACTCTCCTTACGAAACCAATGTTTATTTTTAAAGGATATGAATGCCAGCAAACAAAGTAAAGTTTTAGGACTAAACGGAGAACAATTGACATCTGCTTTAAATAGACTTTATTCAATTCCTTTAATATTTAATGGACCAATAGAAATTAAAAATGAACTTATAAGCATATTCAATGACTTAGATATTAAGTTTCATGAGGGAGGAAGAGTTATTAATATTTGTGATAATTGTTCCAAAGGAGATGCAATGAAAATAATATTAAAAAAAATGGAAGATATTAAAAAAAAATATCACAGCATTGTAATAGGAGACAGTCCTAATGATATATCGATGTTAGATTTATCAAATCAGCCTTGTGTTGTTCCATTACCTGACCAAGAGAACTTAAAAAAATTAAAATTAAAAAAAGTCATTAGAGCTAACCAAGTTGCTCCAGATGGATGGAAAGAAGTTGTTTTAAAGTCTTTAGATAGAATTAATTTTAAATTAAAGGAAGACAGTTATGGGTAGTTTTTATCAAAATGGCTTAGTAGCTAATTTACATGATTTTTCTTACGGAGTTAAAGGCCTTAATAATTACGAAAGACTAGAAAATGACCTTAAAATCTTTTCAAAAAAAAATCCAATGGAACTTATTTTGCCGAGTTTGTACTCAGAGCTTGAAGGAAAAGCTCTTCCAAAAATAATAAATGAAATTAGTAAAACTGGTTATTTAAATCATATTATAATCGGTTTGGATAGAGCTAGTAAAAGTGAATATAATAGGGCAAATAATTTTTTTAAAAAACTAAATCAACCATTTTCTATTCTTTGGAATGATGGACCAAGGCTAATGGCATTAGACAAAGAATTAAAGGAAAAAGGTTTATCTCCAAGAGAGTTCGGTAAAGGAAGAAATGTTTGGTATTGTATAGGTATGACCATAGCAAGAGGTGAGGCACAATCTGTGGCGTTACATGATTGTGATATTCTTACATATGATAGAACTTTATTAGCAAAATTATTTTACCCGGTGGCTAACCCCGCCTTCAATTTTGAGTTTTGTAAAGGTTATTATCCTAGAGTAGCTGATGGGAAAATGAATGGTCGAGTATCAAGGTTATTAGTATTTCCTTTGTTATTAGCAATGGAGAAAACTATTGGGAGAAGTGATTATTTGGATTTTATGAAATCTTTCAGATACCCACTTGCTGGAGAATTTTCTTTTAGAAATAACTTGTTACCTGAGTTAAGAATCCCTTCTGATTGGGGTTTAGAGATCGGTGTTTTGTCTGAGATGCAAAGAAACCAGGCAAGTAATAGAATTTGCCAAGTTGATTTGGCTCAATCATATGATCATAAACATCAAAATCTTTCAGAGGACAATGATCAGTCAGGGTTATCAAGAATGTCTATTGATATTACAAAAGCACTCATAAGAAAACTTGCAACACAAGGACACACATTTAGTCTAGAAACATTTAGAAGTTTAAAGGCTACTTATTATCGGTATGCATTGGATATGATAGATATATATAGAAGTGATGCTAAAATGAATGGATTGTTTTTTGATTCACATATTGAAGAAAAATCCGTGGAACTATTTGCATTAAATATTATGAAGGCAGGAGAATCATTTTTTGAAAACCCTATGGAAACTCCATTTATTCCGACATGGAGTAGAGTGTTGAGCGCTATCCCAGACTTTTTAGATAGATTTAAGAAAAGTGTAGAATTAGATAATGAAGAGTTCAAATAATAGTTCATCTAACTTTGTTAATTTAGATATTTTAAAAAGGTTAAATTATATTTATGACCTTTTGCTTCCCAATAAAAAAATTTTACAATATTCAAAAGAAATTAATAAATTAATACATGATCATAAGTTATCTATTCAAAACAGATCTGGAAAAGAAGCTTGGTCTGAAAAAACAATTCTTTTAATAACCTATGCTGATAGCATCAACACAGGTTTTAGAGGAAAAGCTCTTAATGATTTAACAAATTTCTATAATGATAAATTAAGTACATTTATAGATAGCATTCATATTCTACCATTTTTTCCTGCAAGTAGTGATGGTGGTTTTTCTGTAATGGTTCATGATGAAGTAGATAAAAAATATGGCAAATGGGCTGATATTAAAAAATTATCCGAAAACAGTAATGTTATGACAGATTTAGTTATCAATCACGCTTCTTCAGAAGGATTATGGTACAAAAATTTTCTTAAAGGTATCAACCCTGGTAAAGATTATTTTTATACAGTTAATAAAAATTTTGACATTAGCAAAGTTGTAAGACCAAGGGATCATGAGCTTCTTAAAAAAGTTAATCAATCTAAAGATGATCAACTTTTTTGGTGTACATTTAGTTATGATCAAATTGATCTTAATTTTAAAAACCCTGAAGTCTTGCTTGAGTTTATAAAATTAATATTAAAATTAGCTAGTTTTGGAATCAAAATTTTTAGATTGGACGCAGTAGCATTTTTGTGGAAAGAGTCTGGCTCTACGTGTCTTAACTTACCCAAAACACATGAAATTATCAAATTACTTAGAGATATAGTTGATCAAATTGATAATAATATAATCATTGTAACTGAAACAAATTTACCTAAGCATGAAAATTTGAGTTATTTCGGTAAAAATGATGAAGCCCATTGGATTTACAATTTTCCTCTTCCGCCACTTATTGTTAACACTTTTTTATTTGCTAATTCTAACGTACTTACTAAATGGAGTATGAAGATGCCTCCTGCTCAAGTTGGAAATGCTTATCTCAATTTTATAGCTTCACATGATGGTATAGGTATGAGACCTGCTGAGGGTTTGTTGTCAGATTCAGAAATTAAAAAAATGTTAGTTAGATTAAAGAAAAATGGCAGCCAATTTTCAATGAGGAAAGTTTCAACTAAAGAAGAAAAAGTGTATGAAGCAAATATTTCTCTATTTAATGCCTTGCAGTATACAGATTCTGACAGAGATGGTGTATTTGCCTTAAAAAGATTTATAGCAGCACATTCTATTATTTTATCTATAGAAGGAGTTCCTGCATTTTATTTTAATTCTATTTTCGCAACTAAAAATGATAATAATTCCTTTTTAAAAAATAACTTAAAAAGAGATCTTAATAGGTATAAATGGAACTACTCAGAATTAATTACCAAAATTGAAACACAAAGTACGACAGAGTTTAAATGTTATGAACAGCTAAAAAAGTTAATTTCTATAAGGATTGATCAACCTGCTTTTCATCCTAATGCAACCCAATTCACATTAAATCTAGATAAAAAAATTTTTTCAGTCTGGAGACAGAGTCGGGATAGAAAACAAAGTATATTTGCATTAACAAATGTTAGTTCGGACATAATCAGTTTAAACACTAATTTAATTAATTTAATTGATGATGAAGAATGGTTTGATCTATTAGATACAAAAACAAGTTTTAAAGATGAACAAAATATTGAATTAAAACCATATCAAACTATGTGGATAACAAATTTTAATCAAAATGATTTTTAAATTTGACCCGCTGATAAACCACCTTGTTGATTTAGAAAGTTAACTATATCCTCAATTCCCCGATTATTTTTCATTTGTCCAAACACATATGGTAAATCATTTCTTGCTAGTTCAACGTCATTTTTCATTAGATCAAGATTAACTCCGACATAAGGTGCTAAGTCTGTTTTATTAATTAAAAGTAAGTCTGACCTTGTAATAGCAGGCCCACCTTTCCTAGGAATATCTCCACCCATAGCTACATCAATAACATAAATAGATAAGTCCACTAATTCAGGGCTAAAGGTTGCAGCTAAATTATCTCCACCAGACTCAATTAGAATTAATTCTAAGTCATTAAATTTATTTTTTAATTCATCAACTGCAAGAAGGTTAATAGACGCGTCTTCTCTTATAGCAGTATGTGGGCAGCCTCCTGTTTCTACACCTTTAATTCTTTCTAATGGTAGGGCTTGAGCTCTCATTAAATATTCAGCGTCTTCAATTGTATAAATATCATTAGATATCACTGCCATGGAAATTGTCTTTGAAAGTTTTTTACATAATGCTTCCGTTAAGCTTGTTTTCCCAGAACCTACTGGTCCTCCAATACCAACTTTAAGTGGGCCAAATTTATTAGTCATGTTTGATAAATCCTATTTTTTAAATTTTCATGATACATACTAGCCAAGTCAGATATAAATGCACTACTACCTATATCTTTAATGTCATAATTTTTATATTTCATAGATTGTGCTTGAATAACTGGAATTAAGTTTATTAAAATTTTTTGTCCAGCACTTTGACCTAATGGAATATGTTTAATACCAAAAGTAATTAAATTAGATGCAAAACTCTGTAGAAATATTATTAAAAGTTGATCTAGGGGTATTGAAAAAAATGATCCAGCTTTTCCTAGTGCAACAGGAAAAGCCAAGTCATCTTCGATATTATAAGACCAATTATCACGAATATTTTTTGAAAAAGATTTTCCTAATTTTATAGATTCTATCCATCTTTCTTTAGAAGGACATAAAGCTAAGGCTAACTCATTAATATTTTTGCCTCTGTAAGCATTAGACAATAGGATAATATCGGTTTTACCGGATCCATCAGTAATTAGATTGGATATCCAATTTTCTAAAGTAAAGCTATCATGAATGAATTTCATTTCCACAGCTGCCTCAAGTCCGTGTGAAAAATTAAAACTCCCTATAGGAAAATTTGGTGAAAACCAAGAAAATAATACTTGATGGTAATCAAATTTATTTTTTGTATTTTTAGTGTTTGTGCCCATGTGTTCTTCCTAAACCATAAGCGCCACCTTCAGGATTAAATTCATCTTTAATTTTTGTTATTTTCCCACCAAGTTTTATTATCAACTCTTCAATAACCTTGTCATGTTGTATTAACAATCTATTAGTTTCAATCTGACAAGGTATGTGTCTATTACCTATATGCCAGGTTATTCTTATTAAATTATCACTAACTATCTCTAATAATTCTTCTTTAGCAGGTTTAATTAAAATTATAGAGCCATTATTTAACAAAAAACCATTATTCTCATTGAGGGACACTGTCTCTGGTAAATTAACTAAAAATTCAAGTTTATTGTCTGATATTAATTTTTTTCTTCTAATAAATCTCTCATGATAAGATAAAGTTATTGTGTCTTCTATCTTTTCATTTCTAGGATGAAATATAATTTTTTCTGCTATCATAACTTTTCTCTAAAATAAAAAATATCTTTGGGCTAATGGTAACTCAGTTGCTGGTTCACAAGTAAGTATTTCACCGTTTGCTTTTACCTCATAAGTTTCAGGATCTACTGAAATGTCAGGACAAAAATTATTAAAAATCATATCTTTTTTTGATATATTTCTTGTATTTTCAACAGGTATGGTTTGTTTAGCTAATCCTAAATTATTTAAACTTCCTGTTTCTATTGAATTTTTACTAACAAAGGTAATCGATGACGTTTCTAATGATTTGCCAAATGATGAAAACATTGGTCTTGTGTATACTGGTTGAGGCGTTGGAATAGAGGCATTGGGATCACCCATTTGTGCACATGCAATGCTTCCACCTAGCATAACAATTTCAGGTTTTACTCCAAAAAAAGCAGGGTCCCATAAAACGATATCGGCTCTTTTACCTTCAGTTATTGATCCGATATGTTTAGATAATCCATGAGCTATAGCAGGATTAATTGTATATTTTGCTATATATCTTTTTACTCTAACATTATCGTTTTCGCCTTTTTCCTCTTTTAAACGACCTCTCTGAAGTTTCATTTTATGTGCCGTTTGCCACGTTCTTATTATTACTTCGCCAACTCTACCCATAGCTTGACTGTCGGAGGCAATTATTGAAAAAGCTCCTAAATCGTGAAGTATATCCTCAGCAGCAATAGTTTCTTTTCTAATTCTACTTTCTGCAAAAGCTACATCTTCCGGAATTGATTTATCTAAATGATGACAAACCATTAGCATATCTAAATGTTCTTCAAGAGTATTAATGGTATAAGGCCTTGTTGGATTTGTTGAAGATGGGATTACATTTTCATTTCCACATATTTTTATAATATCTGGTGCATGACCACCACCAGCGCCCTCAGTATGAAAAGCATGGATGGTTCTGTTTTTAATGGCTGCAATTGTGTTTTCAACAAAACCACTTTCATTTAGAGTGTCAGTATGGATCATAACTTGGACATCCATATCATCGGCTACCTTTAGACAATTATCTATTGCGCCTGGAGTGGTGCCCCAATCTTCATGAAGTTTTAGAGCGCAAGCTCCACCATTAACTTGTTCAATTAAAGCTTCTGGTTTGGATGAATTGCCTTTACCTGCAAAAGCTAGGTTCATAGAAAAGGCATCAGCAGACTGTATCATTTTTCCTAAATGCCAGGAACCAGGTGTACAAGTAGTAGCTAAAGTTCCATGAGCAGGGCCCGTCCCTCCGCCAAGCATAGTAGTTAAACCTGAGTGTAAAGCATCATCAATTTGTTGAGGACAAATAAAATGAATATGAGAGTCAAAACCACCAGCTGTAATAATTTTACCTTCACCAGCTATGATTTCTGTCCCAGGCCCAATTATTATATCAATGTTAGGTTGTGTGTCTGGGTTTCCAGACTTCCCAATTTTATGTATTAAACCGTTCTTAATTCCTATATCTGATTTGAATATACCATTGACATCAACTACTAGCGCATTTGTTATAACCGTATCTACAGCACCATCTTCTCGAGTGACTTGGGATTGTCCCATTCCATCTCTTATTACTTTTCCTCCTCCAAATTTAACTTCTTCTCCATAAACAGTAAAATCTTTTTCTACTTCAATAAATAAATCAGTATCTGCCAATCTAACTTTATCACCAGTTGTTGGGCCATACATTTCTGCATATGAAGATCTCTGAATTTTTGAATTCATTATACCGCTCCCATAACTTTTTGATTAAATCCAAAAATATTTCTCTTGCCCTTTATTTTTATTAATTCTACGTCTCGTGTTTGACCTGGTTCAAAACGCACTGCTGTTCCAGCAGGTATATTTAGTCTCATTCCTAAAGCTTTTTGCCTATCAAAAGATAGATATTCGTTTGTCTCGTTAAAATGATAATGGCTTCCTACCTGAATTGGTCTGTCTCCAGTATTGGCCACTCTCATTTGTATTGATATTGAATCTTTATTTAAAATTAATTCTCCAGGAAGTGTTATAATTTCACCAGGTTTCATTATCTGCTCCATTATCTAATAGGGTGATGCACTGTTACTAGTTTTGTTCCATCAGGAAATGTAGCTTCGACTTGGACTTCATTAATCATTTCAGGTATTCCACTCATACAGTCGTTTTTTTTAATAACATGAGCTCCAGCTTCCATTAAGTCTGCCACACTTTTTCCGTCTCGCGCGCCCTCTACTACAAAATCAGATATTAAGGCTATTGCTTCAGGATAATTAAGTTTTACTCCTCTATCCTTTCTGTTTCTAGCAATGATAGCAGCTAGGCTAATAAGCATTTTATCCTTTTCTCTAGGTGATAACTTCATTTTAACTCCTTAATTATTCCATACTTTGGGTAGCGAATTGTTAGACAAGCATAATAGTATTTTTTTTTGAATTTTTTTCAAATCATATGCATCTTGGGCTACCATGCGTATAAGCAACTTGTCATTCCACTTTGAATGAGAAAGCAAAACAGTTTCAGTATTTATTATATTTTTTTTTAATTCATCTTCATTATTTAAAAAATTTTTTCCACATACAAAAATATTACAAATAGCAACACCACTATTTGTCGAAGCTAATTTAGATAACTTTTCTTTGATATTTCCAGTTAAATTTAATGCTTCTGCGTGTAATAATTTTGTATCTTCATAAATTCTCCAATTATCGATGAATGTTCCTTTTTCTAAATACTCTCCCATTGCCGTTCTTCCAAAAATTGTAGTTTCAGCCAATAAAAAATTAGAACAGCCCTTAACATTCACATTTATATCTCTTCGTAAGTTACAGTTATTAAATAGAATTAACTCCTGTGGTATCCAATATAGATTACTAGAACTGTCTATCGATAGTTCAACCTTAATGTTTGAGCTTTTTTCTAAACCTTTATAAGCTCTTTCAGCTGTCTGAGTAGTAACAAAAACACTAGATTCATTGTTTATGTCAATTTTATATGAAAATTGATCTCCACTGGTTAATCCTCCAGCTGTATTTACTAAAACAAGCTCTTTTATTTCATCATGGCACGTAGGATAAAAAACTTTTGAGGAACCGGACTGAAAAAACTTACTGATTTGGTTATGTTTGATTTTTACATCAATGTCACCATGAGCTCTTTGATAAGTTTTATTTATATTTAACATTTAAATGCTAACAGCTTTCCTAAATTTCACCTTGTCTAAAATATTTTTATTATCTGAATATACTACGACATCTTTGATTGTAGTAAAAATATAGTTATAAAAAATCAATAATCAAAAAAATGATTAAAAAGTAATCGTTAAATGATTAATTTGGTCTTGATGGCTGTTAAAAAAATAGTGAAACTAAGTTTTAATTTTTCATATAATGAACAGTTCCACGTTCATCCATTTCGCTCTTGGCTTGGCCAGTTACATCAAGGTGTATAAGGTGTGCTCGAGCCTCTCCAATAGCAAAGTGCATTTGTTCATCACCAATTTTTCGATCAAAAATAATGCTTATGGAATCCATGATAGTAATACTTTTCTTTTTTAAAGCTTCAATTATTAGGCTTAATCTATGATTATGATGCTTTATTAAATCTTTGGCTCTTTGTGCACCTTCGTCAAATGGCCAATCATGACAAGGGAAAACACTGGTTTGAGATCCAATTTCTTGTATTTCATTTAAGTATTTTAGATATTCACCTAATCTATCGTCTAAAGGGTCAAAAAAATTATCTGAAATGTTAGGAGATATTCTAGGTAATAAAAAATCTCCAGAAAGATATAATTTTCTTTCTTTATCTAATAAAGAAATATGTTCGGGCGAATGACCGGAGTCAGTTCTAACAATCCATTTTCCATCATTTGAAATAAATTCATGACCAGCTTTGATAATTTCGAATTCTGGAAGTTCATAAACTCTATTTTTATATAATCTTGTAGCAGGACCTTTGGCAATAATATCCTCTTCACTCATACCTGCGCGAACAAAAACATTTCTAAATATTTTAGCATATTCATCATCTGGCATTGATCTAAATGTTTTAGCGGTGAAAAGCTCTTTTTCCGTTGTGTAACATTTTATGTTAAGCTTTTTTTGTAACCATCCAGCCATACCAATATGATCAGGATGGTAATGAGTTATTACAATGCCTGCAAATTTTTTTGATTTTAGTGGACCGTTAAGTAAAGCCTCCCAATGTTCTTCAGAGTGTTCAGATTTCAATCCTGCATCAAGGATTAAAATACCCTCAGGTGTATCCATTAGAAATAAATTTACGTGATTCAAACGAAAAGGTAGTTCAAAATGTGCCCAATATAAATCTGATGCTATTTTTGTTAATTCACCAAATTTTGGCTTGTTAATATCTAATTTTGTCATTTAATTCTCTAGGATAAGTTTATTGGTAATTTTTATTTAAGATGTTAAGAATATACAATAAAGTTAAATGAATTTTAGTAAATCTAAAATTTTATAAAAAAAATGCAATGTTTAATGTTTTTGGATATATTTCAAAAAAATAAATTAAAATTTTATAAACTGTAAGAGATATAAATTATGAATAATTCACTTGAAGGTATAAAGGTTTTAGATTTGACTAGAGTATTGGCAGGTCCATATTGCACTCAAATGCTTGGTGATCTTGGCGCTGATATAATTAAAGTTGAAAGACCTGGAGGAGGTGATGATACTCGTGGATTTGCTCCACCATTTGTTAAAAATGATAATGGTGAAGATACTGATTTAAGCGCGTATTATTGTGGGGCAAATAGAAATAAAAAATCTATTACAATAAATCTAAGTGAGAAAGAAGGACAAGACCTAGTAAGAAAATTGTTGTCAGACTGTGATATCTTAGTTGAAAATTTTAAAACAGGTACTTTAGAAAAATATGGTCTTGGTTACAAAGACTTAAAAAAAGATTTTCCAAGATTAATTTACTGCTCAATCACTGGCTTTGGTCAAACCGGACCATATGCGTCTAGGCCTGGGTATGACGGTCTAATTCAAGCTATGGGTGGCGTTATGTCACTTACCGGAGATCCAGATGGTGAACCTATGAAAGTAGGAGTTCCAATTGGTGACTTAATGGCCGGAATGTTTGCATCAGTAGGAATATTAGCTGCAGTGAGGCATCAAATTCAAACAGGTCAAGGACAATTCATTGATATTGGAATGCTGGATACTCATGTTGCGTGGTTAGCAAACCAGGGGATGAATTATCTTTCTACTGATAAAAATCCTGACAGACTAGGCAATCAACATCCCAACATTGTCCCTTACCAAGTAATGCCAACTTCAGATGGTTATATAGTCTTATCGATAGGTAACGATCCTACTTTTGAAAGGTTTTGTAAGTTGGCTGGTGAAGAAAAGTTACTAGGAGATGCAAGGTTTAAAACTAACGCAGATAGAGTTTCAAATAGAGAATTTGTTACAAATACTTTAAACGAGATTACTAAAAAACATAAATCTGATTGGTGGTTAACAGAATTGGAAAAGCAAAAAATAGGTTGTGGCCCAATCAATACATTAAGCGAAGTTTTCTCTGATCCTCATGTTAAAGCAAGAGAAATGGTTGTCCAGATGGATCATAAAAAAACAGGGAAGGCTCCTTTAAAGTTAATAGCAAATCCAATTAAAATGGAACAGACACCTCCAACCTACAGGATGGCACCTCCTTTACTAGGAGAACATACAGATGAAATACTGTCAGAAAAAATTGGTCTTTCTAAAAGTGAAATTATAAACCTTAAAGATAAGGGTATCATATAATAAATTTTCTGAAAGTAACTGATGGTTGATTCTATAAAAAACAGACATACAATAACTTCAATTGAACAAGACAGTTTGAAGTCATGGTTAAGGTTGATACTTCTATTTACAATAGGAGTCGTTGGTACTGTAGGTATGTGGTCAGTAGTCGTTGTTATGCCTGCTATTGAAACTGAGTTTAATATAGATAGAGGTAAGGCAAGTTTACTATATGCGACTACTATGGTGGGTTTTGGGCTTGGTAATTTTTTAATTGGAAAAGTTATTGATAGATTTGGTTTAAAAATACCAATTATTTTTGCAACATTTATACTTGTTTCTTCATATTTAACAGCGATAATTTCAACTGAATTCTGGCATTTATTAATCTTACAAATTTTTATGGGAACTGCTGCAGCTACTTTTTTTGGGCCTGCAATGGCTGATATTGGTAATTTCTTTGAAAAAAGAAGAGGCTTAGCAGTAGCAATTATAGCTAGTGCAAATTACGTGGCGGGAGCCTTTTGGCCACTTCTCATAAGTTCTTTTCTAGAATTAAATAACTGGAAAGACGTTTATTTTATTATAGCAATCATTTGTGCAACCATTATGTTTCCCATTGCTTATTTCTTAAAAAACAACATTGCAAACAATATATCTGGTAATGATATAGCTACCAAAAACACTTCTCTAAATAATTTATCACCAAGCACATTACAAATTTTATTAATTTTAGCAGGTATTGGGTGTTGCTTAGCAATGGCAATGCCCCAAGTACATATCGTAGCCTTATGCGTTGAAAGAGGTTTTGGATTAGGAATAGGTGCTCAAGTGTTGTCTGTAATGCTCTTTTCAGGAATGATAAGCAGAATTGGATTTGGATATTTATCTGATAAAATTGGCCCAGTTTATACTTTGTTTATAGGGTCTTTTTTACAAATGCTTTCATTGGTATTTTTCTTACCCTTTGACAGTCAATTATCACTTTATATAGTTTCACTAATGTTTGGGCTTTCTCAGGGAGGGATTGTCCCGGCATATGCAATGATAATAAGAAAATATCTGCCTATTGAAGAAGTTGGAGAAAGAGTTGGTTTAGTGATTATGGCTACAATTGTTGGTATGGGTCTAGGTGGCTGGATGTCAGGTGAAATATTTGACTTAACCCAATCATATAAATTAGCATTTGTGAATGGAATATTTTGGAATTTTACAAATCTACTTATAGTTACGTTTATAATGTGGAAGATTTATTTTCAAAAAGATAAATTTCAATATAGTTAACTTTTTTAGAGAATGATTTATGAATAAAATTAAAGAACTATCCATATCATCTTATGAAATAACACTAGAACTTTTTAAAGTGATGATACCAACTCTCATAGTTATCAAGATATTAGAGGAAATAGGTTTTGTTCAGGTTTTAAATACATTTTGTGCCCCTTTAATGCTTTTATTAGGATTACCTGAGGCTATTTCTTTAGTATTTACTACATCGATGCTTACAAGTCCTTATGCAGGTTTAATAATTTTTTCAGGGCTTCCAATTGATGAGACTTTTACAGCTGCACAGGCAAGCGTGTTAGGGCTATTAATATTATTTACTCATTCTTTACCTATAGAAGTTATTATCTGTCGAAAAGCAGGAGTGAGAGCTCGTGCAATGATTTTTGTTAGGTTAGGCCTTGGTGTTTTGTCATGCTATCTTTTAAATTTGTTTTTCCAGGTTACTGGATATATGAACTACCCAGCTACAATTTTATTACCAAGCTTAGAAAGTGCGCCAGATATTTTAAGTTGGGTTATGTCTCAGTTAAAGGGACTGGCTATGATATTTATTATAATTGTGGCATTAGTAATAATTTTAGATTTTTTAAAATACATAGGTGTTGAAAAATTAATAGAAAAAGCCTTAAAGCCTTTCTTGAATTTTCTTGGTGTTGGAGAAAAAGCTTCTACGATTGCCGTTGTTGGTGTCACTTTAGGAATTGGCTTTGGAGCAGGGCTTTTAATTAAGGAAGTTAAAACTGGAAAATTACATTACAAGGATGTGTTTGGTATCATAATTTTAATAGGGATGCTTCACAGTATAATTGAAGACACGGCAGTTGTGTCTCTAATAGGTTCTAACATAATTGTAACGCTCTTTTTAAGAGCAGCTTTGACATTATGTATAGTTTATATTTTTATGAGGTTAGGTAAAAGTTTCACAGATGAGTTTTGGCAGAAACATCTTACTAATTACAATATACCGGAATATAAGCCTAACACTTAGTATGGAATTACTTTATTATCCCAAGCAAATATTTTGCCGTTGTCATTTATAGATTTGCTTTCAATTACCTCCCTTAACTTTTGGGCAGAAAATTCAGGTGTAAAATATTCTTTATTCTTTTTCTGAAATGGTTGTGATAATTTAGAATCTACTGTTCCAGGATGTAACCCAAAAATTATACTTTCAGGGTTCAATCTTTTTTGTTCAATTGAAAGCCCTTTTAAAATCATATTTAAAGCTGACTTAGATGCACGATAAGAGTACCAACCACCTAGTTGGTTGTCTTCAATACTTCCTACTCTAGCAGATAAAGAAGCAAATTTAGTTACTCTGTCTCGATGAAGTAAAGGCAAAAAGTATTTAGCAATTAAAGCAGTCGGTATTGTATTAACATTAAACATATCTATGAATTTATTTGCAGAAAAGTCTTTTATTGATTTCTCTGGATTGTCTAGAGCACCAACTGTTATCAAAATAACATCTAATTTACAGTCAAGAGATTGTGCTTCAATTTTCAAACTTTCTTCGTTTGCATAGTCAACTTTTCTTGATGTAACCAAATTGTTATTTAAGCTCTCACCAGTTCTTGAAAAAGCAAAAATTTTATTTACGTTTTCATATTTTGAATACTCAAGACATAAAGCCTTTCCAATTGCTCCTGAGCTTCCAAAGATAGCGATGTTAATTGTTTTCATGATAATTCTTAAATTAGCTCGAGACAAAATTAGTTGATCAATATACTTTATTATAATGATATATATATTATCATTTTATTCATTAATTTAAAGAGAGTGATATGAAAAATAATAAACCCCATTTTGTTTTAGTTCATGGAGCATGGCACGGTGGATGGGTTTGGACAGAGGTTGCACAATCTTTAATCTATCAAGGTTATAGTGTCACTTGCCCTACTCAAACAGGTTTAGGTGAAAGAAAGCATTTGTTATCTTCAAACATTACCTTAGATACTTTCATTGAAGATATTGTTAATCATATTATTTTTAATAATTTAGACAATGTAATATTAGTTGGACATAGTTTTGCTGGGAGCACAATTAGTGGTGTGGCAGACATATTGAAAGATAGAATTAATAGACTTATTTACTTTGACGCAGTAATTTTATCTGATGGTCAAAGTCCTTTTGATATAGCTCCACCTGAAGTGGTTAAAGAAAGAATTGCGCTTGCTGAAAAATCAGAAGGTAAACTTTCAGTCCCAGCACCTACTCCAGAGGCATTTGGAGTTTTTGATATCAGAAAATCAATTATGCTTAACAAACAATTAACACCTCACCCCATTAGTACTTTTCAATCTAAGCTAAAGTTAAAAAATGAAATTGGAAATGGCCTTCCTCTAAGTTATATCTTTTGTACTAATCCTGTTTATGAATCTCTAGAAAGTTCAAGAGAAGTTGTAAGGAAAAGTAAGTGGCCAATTTTTGAATTACATGCAGGTCACAATGCCATGTACACACATGCAAAGGAAACTTTAAATTTACTTATGAAGATTTGTAATTAAAATAATATTTTGGAGGTCTATATGTCATCTTGTATTACTGGTTGGGGACACAATAAATTTGGTGTAAATAAAGAACAAACATCCGAAAACATGATTGCTGATGTTGTTCAACAAGCAATAAATCATGCTGAAATATCACCAAAAGATATTGATGCGATCTTTGTAGGTACTTTTAACAATGGATTTCAAAAACAAGATTTTCACGGTGCTTTGCCTGCTGTTTCTCAGTTAGACTTAAGGTATGTTCCTGCTATGCGAGTTGAAAACGCTTGTGCAACTGGCTCTGCAGCTATCCACACAGCAATGAATGCAATAGAAGCTAAAAGAGCTAAAACTACGCTTGTTGTTGGTGTTGAAAAAATGACAGATACATCTTCTGAGAAAGTTGGTGATATCCTCTTAGGCGCTAGTTATCGACCTGAAGAAGGCGATACAAAAGGAGGTTTCACCGGCGTATTTGCCACTATTGCAAATGCTTATTTTCAAAAATATGGAGATAAGTCAGATATATTAGCTAAGATAGCAGCTAAAAATCATGCAAACGGTTATTTTAATCCACTAGCTCATATGCAAAAAAATCTTGATTTTAATTTTTGCAATTCTATTTCAGACAAAAACCCTTATGTTGCCGAGCCACTTAGAAGGACAGATTGTTCTATGGTATCAGATGGCGCAGCTGCATTAATTATACAAGACTTTGATCTTGCCCTTTCGGCTAAACGAGCGATCGCATTTAGAGCAAGAAGACATGTGAATGATATTTTACCTTTAAGTAAGCGAGAAAAAACAGAATTTGAAGGTGCTCGTCAAGCTTGGAGTTATGCCTTACAAGATGCAAAAATAAGCCTAGATGATTTATCTTTTGTCGAAACTCATGACTGTTTCACTATTGCAGAACTTATCGAATACGAAGCAATGGGTTTAACCAAAGTAGGTGAAGGCTATAAAGCTATTGAAGAGGGCTGGGTTCATAAGCATGGAAAACTGCCTATAAATCCATCAGGAGGTTTGAAGTCAAAAGGACACCCAGTTGGTGCAACAGGAGTATCTCAACATGTAATGTCTGCTATGCAGTTGACTGGTGAAGCAGGAGATATGCAGATTCAAGATGCGAATTTAGCAGGCATTTTTAATATGGGTGGGGCTTCAGTAGCCAATTATGTCTCTATTCTAGAAAGAATAAGATAGTTCTTTTACTTGACTACTTTAAATGTATTTATAAGTCTAAGAATTAGTATAATTAGGTTTTCTTTTTTCTAAAAGGGCGTCTATGGCCTCTCTATGATCATCAAGCTGTTGAAGAATAGCTTGTTGACTAGCTGCCATTTCTAAAGCTTTGTCTAAAGGTACATCTTGTGACATTTTTAACAATCTTTTTGCTCTCCTTGAAGCTTCAGGAGGTTGAGATACTATTTTATCAGCTATTTGATAAGCTTCATCCAATAACTCTTCATTCTTAACAACTTTTGATACAAGCCCCCAATCTAATGCTTTATTAGCATCTAGAACATCACACGTTAAGATCATTTCATTTGCTCTTGCAAGCCCTATTATCTTAGGAAGAAACCACGATCCTCCATCACCTGGTATAATTCCAATTCTAAGAAAACTCTCTGAAAATTTTGCATCTTCTGCAGCAATTCTTATATCGCACATGGTACATAAATCATTTCCTGCACCAATAGCATGTCCATTTACCGCAGCTATGACAGGAACATCAATTGAGTTCATGGTAAGAGGTATTTTTTGGATGCCAAACCTGTACCAATCTTCTAGCTCAGTAAGGGACATATTATCTTTCGTGGTCATGTTTTTAATTTCTTGAAGGTTTCCGCCAGAAGAAAAGCTTTTTCCAGCTCCAGTCAAAATAATGCAACCAACATTTTTGTCTTTATCTGCTTTTTTTAATGAATTTACCAATTCATCAATTATATCCTCTGAAAGAGCATTTCTGGTGTCAGGTCTGTTAAGTGTAATTTTAACAATTCTTTTATCTTGTTCATATAAAACTGATTTTGACATTCTGTTCCTTTTTTAAATTTAAGTATTAATAAGTTAAATATTCCCATAAATTTTGATTGCTGTTTTCTAAGAATTTTTTACCTAACAAAGTTTCCCAAAAATTTTCATTTCCAAAATCATTTCTCCAACTATTAAGATTTCTAGTAAAATAAGCTAATTCATATTCTTGGGTAAAGCCAATAGCACCATGAACTTGGTGAGAAATAGCAATAATTTTTCCTGCTGCAATTCCAGCCCTTATTTTCAATATAGCAATATCTTGAATATTATTATTGGTTTCATCTATGTTTCCTACAGCAGATAAAGCTGCTGATGAAGCAGATAATTCAACGGCCATTTCTGAAATTTGATGTTGAATGGCTTGAAACTTAGACAATGTTCTTCCAAATTGTTTTCTTTGAGAGCAATAATCAATTGATAAGTCTAATGCCTTCTCCATTGAACCAATCATCTGAGCAGATCTCATCAGAGCTCCCAAATGATTGAAATCAACCTTTGAGTTTAGTGGCTTTATATCTATTATTTCACAGTTTTTAATTTGTAAATCAAAGCGTGGCTCAGCTAAAAAGTTTTTTTTAGGCTCAAGTTTTTCGCTTGTATTATGTAAAAGAATAATATTTTTAATATTCTTAATTTCAGTAATAAGAATAATTTTATCTGTTAAGTTTAAAAATGGAATAGAACGTAAATTTCCAGAAATTTTATTATTTGTAATGTTAATGTCTACGCCATCAGTTGCAAAAGTTACTATGCCATTTGGTGGGTTAATATCAGATTCAGATAATAAGTAATTACTTAATATTGTTTCTGAAAATGGTAGAGGCGTTCCAAAGTTATTAGACATTTTGATGAGGGGTAAAATAAAAGAAAATGGTAATCCTGACCCATTAAATTTTTCTTTAACAATTATCCTTGAAAGACCCTGTTCTTCAATATCATTCCATAAATTTATCAAATTTATATTTTCTTTATCTATGAACTGACGTAGATCGTGATTGACATGTTTGTTGAAGATTTTAGAGGCTGTTTCTAAAATAATAGCCAGTTCTTCATTCATCTTAAACCTAACTGCCTAGCTATTATTCCTTTCATAATTTCAGTTGTGCCACCTCTTAACGAATTAGAAGGTATTCTTAGAGTAGCGTCCTCAAACAAATTTTGTAATTGGTTTGGCCACTCATAAAGTGGAATAATATTTGAAAACTCTCTTAATGTTTCAATCATCGTTTTTTCAAATTTATTACCTAGCTCTTTTACAAAAGCTGCCTGTGTCTCAGGAGATTCTCCATTTTGCAACATTGATGCTATAGAAAAACTCATTCTTCTTAATGTTTGTAATTCAGCAATCAACTTACCTATTATATTTGAACCAGATTTCAATAATTTATTTCGAAATTCATTAATAAATCTATCAAGTAGAGTAAAGTGAGAGAGAAATCTTTCGGGACCAGATCGTTCAAGAGCTAGTTCACCAACAACTTGTGACCAGCCTTTACCCTCTTCACCTAATAATGCATCTTCAGACAATTGAACATTGTCAAATAAGGTCTCATTAAAATGACGCTGACCAGTCATATCTGGTATACCCTTGATGTTTACGTTTGGAAGAGATAAATCAACTAAAAATTGGGAAAGACCCTCATGTCTATTTTTTTCAGAAGGAGGGCCAGTTCGTGCAAGAACTATCATATAGTTACATAGATGGGCGCCAGTAGACCAAATTTTACGTCCTTCCAAGTTCCATCCAGTTGCAGTTTTTGTTGCTTTAGTTTTTACAGAAGCAAGGTCCGAACCAGAATCTGGTTCGCTCATACCTATAGCAAAAAAACATTCACCAGAAGAGATTTTAGGAATTATTGATGATTTTTGTTTCTCTGTTCCATACCTTAAAATCTGACTTCCACTTTGCCTGTCTGCAATCCAATGAGCGGCAACAGGAGCTCCTGAAGCTAAAAGTTCTTCTGTAACAACATATCTCTCAAGGGCAGTTCTTTCATTGCCTCCATATTGTTTAGGGAATGACATTCCAAGCCAGCCTTTTGATCCAAGTTTTCTACTAAATTCAGGGTCAGCAGCAAAGACCCAAGAGTCAGCCGCTGGAACAAATTCGTTGTTGTTTATACATTCACTAATAAACCCTCTTACTTCAAGTCGTAAACTTGAAAGATCATTTGTTTCTTTAATTGAAGGGAAAGTAAATTTAGACATAAGTTATGCTTTTTGTTTGTTAAATATTATAAATAATTTAAATTATATAGAGTAAACGTCAATATAATTAATTGGATAATATTAAGTTTCTTAATTGAAATACAAGGTTCAATAACTTAGAATTTTATGTAATTACAAGGAATAAAATATAATGTTTGTAGATGACAAAATCTTAGAAAGATTGAAAAAAATAGCAACTCCTACACTGGCAAATGCATTAGATGATTTTGGTTTTCAGGGTGTTATGAATGATTTGTCTCCAGCTGGTCCGGGTATGACCGTTGTGGGAAGAGCTGTCACAGTTCAGGAAATTACAGGTCCATTTGGAAGTTTTTCCACAAGTGACTTTAAAGTAGGTCATATGATTGATGCCGCTGGCTCAGGAGAGGTTATAGTAGTTGCAAATGATGGAGCGCAAGTTTCGACATGGGGAGGGATGGCTTCGTATGCTGCAAAATTAAAGGGTATTGGCGGCCTTGTTGTTGACGGTGGAATTCGTGATAGGGAGGAGATAGTAGAGTTTTCTTTTCCTGCATTTTCTAAGCACATGGTTCCTACACCAGGCAAAACAAGAATAAAGGTTCTTTCTATTAATGAACCAATAGTATGTGCCGGTGTAAGGGTGAGGAAAGGTGATGTTATAGTTGCGGACGGAACTGGTGTCTTATGCCTCCCGGCTGAGCATGTTGAAGAAATAACAATAGCATCTGAAAAATTTTCTGCTGACGACAAGCAAGCAATGAATGAGATGGATAAGGGTTTAACTTTTACTGAAGCTCTTAAAAAATTTTCAAAGATTTAACATTATGAGTTTGTTAAAGCCTTTAAAGCTCTTTTAAAAAAATCATCTTGACCAAAATTCCCTGATTTAAGTGTAACGAAAACAGGCTTGTTACCAATTGAATCTGGCGACCAAAGTGCTGGGACCCCATGAGAAATTTCTTTTCCTATTTTTAGTTCTTGGATGCCGAGACCTTTTATAATAGCCCCCGAGGTTTCGCCGCCGGCAGATATAAAAGTTCCAAAGTTATCTTTCACCAGTCTTTTTGATAATACTTCAAAGAAATTTTCAATCTTATTTGCTAAGATTTCTTGTCCATATTGTTTTTGTTTTTCTGATACAACTTTAGTGTCTGAAGATGAGTACACAAGAGGAGACAGGGTTTCATTATCCTTAATCCATGATAAAACTTTTTCAATTAAGTCTTCACTATTAATCACCTCGTCAGGAGATATATAAAAAGATGGATTATTCATTTTATAAATATTAATTTGATTTATTGTTGTGACTGAACATGATCCCGATAAAATAATTGCATTAGAATTGTTTTCAGGGATTTGAAAATTAGATACAGACAATAAGCCTCTATCTTTATAAATCTTTGGTAATCCAAGAGCAATACCAGATCCTCCAGTTAGAAACGGTAGATCTTTTACGCCATTACAAATAATATCAAAATCCTCATTTTTGATTGTGTCAATAATTGCATATTTATATCCATTGGTTTTTAAACTTTCAATTTTTTCTTTTACGCTTTCTGTTCCTTTTGAAATATCTTGAGTATTTATTAGTCCAACTTTATTTTTGGTCTGATAATCAAGCCATCTTACTAAATTATGATCTGTCATTGGAGTTAGAGGATGATTTTCCATTCCTGATTCATTCAATGGTTTTCCATTTACGAACATATGTCCAAAATAAACTGTTCGTCCAGCATCAGGAAAGGATGGGCAGGCAATAGTAAAATCTGTATTTAATGCTTCCATAATTGCGTCAGTTATTGGCCCTATATTTCCTTCTTTTGTAGAATCAAATGTTGAGCAATATTTAAAAATAAATTGTTCACATCCGCAATCTCTTAGCCATGAAAGAGCTTCTAAGCTCTCTTTTATTGCGTCTTTAATTGGTATAGTTCTAGTTTTAAGAGCGATTACAGCAGCATCAGTTAGTTCTTTTTTTGTTTCCTCTGGGAGAATAGTGGGAACACCTGCATACATTGAAACCTGCATCCCTGATTTTTTCAGGTTATTTGCAATGTCAGATGAGCCAGTAAAATCATCGCCTATTATTCCTAATTTCATGTTTTGCTCTTTTTTCTATAATGCTTGTTTTTCTAATTGGGTTACTATTTTTTCTTTAACCCAAGGAGTTACTTCTTCATTGAATGACAAATAATGTTTGCTATTAAGGTGAACATCAAAAGCTTTTTTATTAGTATAAGTTTCATACAAAAAAATTACATCTTTGTTATTGGGGTCATGGCAGACGTCAAATTCGTGACAATCTTTTTCAAGTTCAAGAGAGTCTCTGGCTTGTTGTAGGATCCTTATCTTAAACTTTTCTATATCTTTTTCATGAATTACAAATTTTACAGTTATCACAAACATTATTTGATTTAACTCCTATTAGGTTAATGCTTTATTTTGAATGTCTTTATCTTTTAACAATGTAATCAATTTATCAGTTACGGCTTTTGTGCCCATGTCGCCTCCAAACTCCATGGGTCTTAATTCATTTCGTTCAAAGCCTTCTTCAATTGCTGTTTCTATTAGTTTTGAACCATCAGATGCACTTTTACAATTTTGTTTGTCTGATAAATAGTCAAGCATCAAAGTAGAACTAAGAATGGTAGCTAATGGATTTGCTTTATCTTGTCCCATTATATCTGGAGCGCTTCCATGGGCAGGTTGAAATAGGCCATGGTTATCACCAATTTCTGCACATGAAGCCATCCCCATACCACCAACTAACCCGCCTCCTAGGTCAGATAGTATATCACCAAACATATTCTCCATTACCATGACGTCATATTCCCATGGGTTTCTAATTAGGTTTAATGCCATTGCATCAACATAACAATGTTCTGATTTTATATCCGTGAAACTATGCTTTCTTTCATCAAATATCTTTCTGAACAAGGCTTGAGAGCGAAATACATTGGCTTTGTCAACGCATGTAACTTTGCCTAATTTTCCTTTACTTTTCCTTTGTCTAGCCAATCTAAATGCAAAATCATGTAATTTTTCAGTAGTTTTTCTAGTAATCCGCATAATATCTTGAACTTCTTCATTGTTATCTACTGGACATCTGTTATGTACAGCTGCCGTATAAAACAATCCTTCTGTAGACTCTCTCAATATTACTAAGTCAATCTTACTAGCCAATTCATTACTTAATCTGTTTGCAATGTTTGGGTAGGCTTTAACTGGTCTAACGCCAGCATATAATCCAAACATTTCTCTAAATCTTAGGTGAGGGCATACTTCTGTTCCATCTTTGTGCCGAACGGTTGGTAATCCAATTGCTCCAAGAAAAATACTGTCTGCACTACTGATTTTATCTTCGCCGCCTGGCTCTACATCGCATCCTTCTCTGGCAAAATACTCTGCGCCAGCATTTATTATTTCCCAGTTACATTTAAACCCACCAATGATTTCAGATGATAGATCAATAATTGATGTTGCAGATTTAATTATGTCTTCACCTATTCCATCACCAGGAACAGTTGCTATTTGAAAGTGATTCATTTTAATCAATAAAACCTAATATAATTCTAATTGATATTAATATTGAAAACCTAATTTTACAATATTAAATCTATATTGATTTTTTAAATATTAACGAATGGAAATGGTGATGTGGAGGAGCTAAGTTAATCTTGGGAGATATAGCTTGAGTTCATCCACATCAACTTATGATAATGATAATAGTTATTAAAGTCAAGTGCGTATTTTATTTTTTTCTGAAATTATAATAAATTATATTGTTACAAATTTCATTTTTGTTTTTCTGATATTGATTTAAGAATTCATTTCTAACTGGTATTATAATTTCTGCTCTGTTTAAGCTTTCTACAAATTTATTAGACTGTTTAACCATTTCCATATGATATTGTTTATTATAAATTTTAATAATTTTATTCAAATCAAACTTTAGTTTATTTTGAATAATTGCTATTAGACATAACAAATCTATTTCTGTTCTTCCGATAAGGTTAGAGCAGTGACATTTTACGTCTATAGGTAACGAGCTGCTATAACTGATAGTTTTCATCATTTTGTTAAAAGGCATAACAGCTTCTTGGATTAAAACTTTACTAAAGCCTTCAATTAGCTTTGGTATTGGGTCCTTGGCTCTCATTACACTTATAACCCATTCCCTGATAGACCATATTAACAACCTTTCAGGGTCATTTAAATTTGGAACAGCTATTTCATTAGGGTTGGTTAGCATAATATATTCTTTCACTCTATTATAAGATAATAATAATAATAATCATTATCAAAGTCAATAAATTTATTATTATTGTTTTAATATTTATTATCATTATTAAAAATAATAAATAAAAACAATGACTTAATCTAACATTAGTGGTAATAATTTAAATAATTTAATAAAAGGAGTTTATGATGAAAGGTGACAATGCTGTAATTGAACAGCTTAATATAATACTTAAAAATGAATTGACTGCTATAAATCAATACTTTCTACATGCTAGAATTTTAAAAGATTGGGGCTTCCTAGGCCTAGCGAAAAAGATATACGATGAGTCAATGGGTGAAATGAAGCATGCAGATTGGATTATTGAAAGGGTATTAACCCTAGAAGGACTTCCTAATTTGCAGGATTTAGGTAAATTAAAAATTGGAGAAAATGTTCCTGAAATGTTTAGCGCTGATTTAGGTTTAGAGATGACCAATCAATCATGTTTGAAAATTGCTATAAACGTTTGTGAAGATAAAAATGACTATGTAACCAGGGATATTTTTCTTAAAATTTTAGATGACACTGAAGAACATATAGACTGGATAGAATCACAACAGCATGTTATTGAACATGCAGGACTTAAAAATTTCTTGCAAGAGCAAATTTCTGAATAGATTATTTTAAATTAGACTCAAAAAAAGTTTGAGTCTGATTTATTTCTTCTTTGATGTATTCTGAGCAACTTCCACATTGTGGTTTAGCACCGCAGCTTCTGTAAACTAGGGAGGGTGTATTTGCTCCACTAGTTATTGCTGTTGTGATTGCTTTATCTGAAATTGCATTACACACACAAATTATCATCTACATTTCCTCTTAACAATTACGATTAAACTAATTATGAGAATGATTGTCAATACCATTTTCATAATAATTATCAATTAAAGGATTAATAATTTTGGATATTTTTTTGGATAAATTAGACAGTTCAAGTTTTGGATTTGTTGCAAGTAATAACTTCATTGCTTCATGATGGGCGAAGCAACTAGAATAGCCAGAATCAATTAAGCTGTAATAAAGTGTGTTTACCTTATCGGCCTCGTTAGTTGGAAACTGCTTATTATTTTTAAAAGTATTAAATTGTATTATATTTGACATTTGCTTTGTATTAATAATGATAATAATTATCATTATTATAACAAGACGAAAAATTGTCAATAAAATAACTTGAAATTAAAATAAAAGCATCTATTGTGATTAAAACTAAGAGTCGTTATCATTATGATAATGATTCTTAAAATAACTAACAATTGGAGATTTCAATGAATAATACAAAGTTTAAAGGTACAACTTTAGCAAAGCTATCCTTTGTTGGTGCTGTAACTTTTTCTTTCATGTGCTCATCTATTACTTCTGTAAATGCTGGTCATCATGGAAATGTTTATGGTCCTTATCCAATAACTGAAAAAAGTTATAAGGGGACTAAAAAGAATTCTGTATCATATGGTGGTCAAATGGCCAGACAATTACTACATAATAGTTTAAAAAAATTAGCATCAAAAGGTAACCCAAAGGATCCAACGTTGGCACCCGAAAAGAAAATGCTTGCGTATTTAAATACTAAAGATAAATCAAAATCATTACCAATCATGGATCCTAAAAGTAGTTCTAAATTTCCCGTAAAACAGAAAATGATTGGTGAACTGTCCGGGGGTGCTAATTTATCAGGTAAGGCTGATAAGAGAATACAAACATCATGGCCTGGAAATATGAGTGGTGTAGATGTAATAAAATTTATGATTAAAAAAGCTGGGAAAACAAAAGGGGGTGTTGATACTAGGAATGGTATGAATTATCCTCAACTGATTTCAAAGTATACTATGGGTGCTGTCTTATACCATCAGGCTTGTGATAATTATCTTGATGAAAAAATGACACCAAGTTCAAAACCTAATAATAAGCCATATAAAAAAGGTGCTCATTATACAGGTAAAGAACATAGCTGGGATGAGGCGTTTGGTTATTGGGGTGCAGCTGCTCATACTATGAAACTATCCGCTGTTCAAAGTTATGATGTTGCTAAGAAAAAAGATTTAAAAGCAGCAGACTACAATAAAGATGGCGTAGTTGATCTTCAAACTGAAATGACTTATGCACATGCTTACTATGCCTCAAGTTATGATAAAAAAGGAAAAACAAACTATCTTAAAAATGTAACAAGTGCATTTATTGATGGAAGAAAGCTAATTACAGCAGCTGATGGTAATAAATTATCTAAGACAGAGCTTGATAAAATTCAGGGCTATGTTCAAATAATCTGTAGTAACTGGGAAGATGTAATAGCTGAATCTGTTTTTAAATATGCTGGATCTGTATATAAAGATTTAGGTAAAATAGAAAAAGCTTTTGATAGTGGAACAGGGATGGACAAGGCTATGTCGGCATATTTAAAGCATTGGGGAGAGTTAAAAGGATTTGCAATGGCACTTCAGGCTGGACCCGATAACAAAAGCGATACGTTTAACAGAATGAACAGAATGATGGGATTTGGCCCTTTAATGCCAAACTTATCACAAGTAATTGGTATTGACTCAAGTGGTGATTACATCAAAGATCAAGGCTCATCAATTGGGTACTATAAGTTACACATGTTAAAAATTCAAAAACTTATGGCTAGTAAATACGCTTTAAAAGCAAAAGTTAATGATGCGACAGGTGGCATGGCAGCATTGCTTGAAGAAGTTGGTTCTAAAAAATCTGCTGAAAACGACTAACAAAAAAAGAGAAACTGGCCAGTTTTAAAACTGGTCAGTAATTTTAAAAATGGATATACTTCATCAATATATAGAGACTTTAAGTGAGAATTTTTTTGATCCTAAAAAAAGAGTATTTTTGGGATACTTACTTTCTGCATTCGTAATATCTTTTTTGTGGCTAACAATAGTAAAAAAAGAAAAAATTAAACAAACTATCAACAAAATTTTTGACAAAAAAGTTTTTATGTCAAAATCTTCACAAGCAGATTACATTTTATTTTTGTTAAATATAATTATATTAATGTTTTTGTCACCATTACTAATCTCACAATTAGCTATTGCTCATATAGTTTTTGAATATCTCCATTCACAAACTATTTTAATGCCATTGAATATTGAAACAAATAATTTATGGATTATACCAACTTTTTTTACTCTTAGTTATTTTATACTCGATGATTTTACAAAGTACATAACTCATGCGCTCATGCATAAAGTGCCAGTTTTATGGGAAATTCATAAAACTCATCATTCTGCACGAACTCTTACACCTCTTACTATATTCCGAACTCATCCAATAGAGGGTGTTATCTTTGTAATAAGAAGCGCTTTTACACAAGGCATAGTTATCTCTACATTTTATTATGTATATGGAGGAAATATTACTTTTGTAACTATACTAGGTGCAAATCTATTTTCATTTTGGTTTCATTTATTCGGGTCCAATTTAAGACATTCCCATATTAAATTAAATTATTGGAATTGGTTAGAGAAAATTTTGATTTCTCCTGCACAACACCAAATTCATCATTCAATAAAAAAAGAGCATCATAATAAAAATTTTGGAGTGGCTCTTGCTTTGTGGGATACTTTGTTTGGTTCTTTACATCTTTCAAAAAGTAATGAATATATTGAATTTGGGATTTCCAATAAGAAACATAAATATGAAAATAACATCATCTACTTATATATAAGTCCATTTATAGGTATATATAAAATATTTTTAAATTATGTTTCTCCACACAATATAAATGGTAAAAAGCAAAATTTAAAATTTAATAAACAAACTAGGTACTAAAGAATATGAAAATTAATCTATTATTAATTATAATAACAATATTTATTTCAAATATAGCAAATGCTAAAAGTTTAAATATTTACTCTCATAGACAACCATATCTCCTTAAACCTTTTATAGAAGCATATACTAAAAAAACAGGAGTTAAATTAAACGTCGTTTATTCGTCAAAAGGTCTTGCGCAGAGGTTGGCAGCTGAAGGGGCCAATAGTCCAGCAGATTTAATATTAACTGTAGATATTGCCAGATTATATAGATATGAGGACTTAGATTTATTAGCTAAAATAGATTCTAAAATTTTGAACGAAAAAATTCCATCTTACCTTAGAAGTAAAAATAATACTTGGTTTGGTTTATCTAAAAGAACCAGAGCAATAGCAATTTCAAGAGAGAGAGTTAAATCTGGACAAGTTTTACGATATGAAGATTTGGCTGATCCAAAGTTAAAAGGTAAAATATGTACTAGACCTGGAAGTCATGTTTATAACAGAGCACTTATGGCCTCAATGATTGCGGCAAAAGGTGAAAATGATGCTGAAAAGTGGGCAAAAGGATTAGTTTCAAATCTGGCAAAAAGACCGCAGGGTAATGACAGATCTCAACTAAAATCAATATACTCTGGTGAATGTGATGTAGCTATTATTAATCATTATTATTATGGTAAATTAACATATTCTAAAAATCCTGATCATCGAAAATGGGCGAAAGCATCAATAATAGTTTTTCCAAATCAAGGAAATAGTGATAGAGGAGCTCATGTTAATATTTCTGGTGGAGGTGTTGTTAAATTTTCAAAAAACAAAGAAATAGCAATTAATTTTTTAGAGTTTTTAGTTACTGATCAAGCTCAGGTCATGTATGGAGATGTCAACTTTGAATATCCAATTAATAATAAATCAAAATTACCAAAAAGACTAAAAGCGTTAGGTACTTTTAAAGAAGATAATTTGTTGATTGAAAAAATCGCAAAGTTAGCTCCAAAAGCTCAAGAAATTATTGATAAAGTTTATTGGTAATTAATTTAGAAAAAAACCTTTAGGCCAAAATAACCAATTATTAACCAAAATATACCTTTAACTAGGAAGAATAGAAAAACAATAAGCCCAGTTTTTTTTAGGTCAAACCTATTAATTAAAAGTTTATACAGTTTGACCGCCATTTATCTGGATTTCTGTCCCGTTGACATAAGAAAATGTTTCTGAACACATTGAGTGAATAACCCCAGCAACCTCTTCTGGAGTTCCAAAACGTTTCATAGGTATTTTTTCTGTAAGCATTTTCTTACTATCTGGTGTTACCATTGAAGTCTCAATTTCACCAGGTGCAATAGCATTAACTCTTATACCTTCACGTGCTAAATCTGATGCCATTTCACGTGTTAAAGATTTTAAAGCTGCTTTTGAAGTAGCATAAGCAGGTCCAGCAAATTGATGTACATTATCACTAGCAATTGATGTAACATTTATTATTACACCTTTTGCCAACTTAAGATTGTTAATTATTGATTGAGAAATTTTAATAGGTGCAAAAAAGTTAACATTAAAAACTTGTCGCCATAAACTCAAATCAGTATCAACAAATCCTAATCTCATGTTTTCAGAATTCTTAGGTGAGATAGCAGCGTTATTGATTAAAGCTTTTACAGGTCTCCCATCAAGAAATTTATTTAAATCTAATAAAGTTTTATCAAGAGAAATTTGATTTTCTAGGTCAACTTGAAAATGCAATTGTTTATTATTAGACCAGGGACATTGTGGAGCGACTTCAGATCTAGAGAATGTTATAACTGTCCAACCATCTTCCCAGAATTTTTTTGATGTGGCATGTCCAATGCCGCGACTTCCACCTGTTAGAATAATAATTTTTTCACTATTTTTCATATATTAATTTCTGATATTGATAATCATTATTAACTTTAGCAGTAATAATATTCATTGCAACATTTTTTATCTTATTAAAAAAAATTACTTTCTAATCTTCTTACCAAATAATTCTAAACGGTGGTCTACTAACTCATAACCCATATTAAGAGCTACTTGTCTTTTCATTTCCTCAAGTTCTTCATTTTGAAACTCAATTATTTCTCCACTTTCAACATCAATTAAATGTTCGTGATGTTCACCTGCTTCTTCATACCTTGATCTACCATCGCCAATATCTAGTTTTTCAATTATTCCAGCTTCTTCAAAAAGCTTTATCGTTCTATAAACTGTTGCAATAGAAATCGATCTATCTTTTTCTACAGCTCTTCTGTACATTTCATCAACATCAGGATGATCGTCAGCTGCTTCAATCACCTCTAAAATAATTTTTCTAGGCAAAGTCATTCTTAAGCCAACTCTTAAACATTTTTCGTAAAGCTCTGCCATTCTGATCCTCTAATTCAAACTATAACCTTTATAATCTTAATCCTAGTTAATGATTAAAACTATAAAAGTGCAAGTATAAAGTTAATATTGTTTCTTATATGATAAATTTATAGTCTTGTTTAATACAATCACAGGTATAACACCAATTATAATTATTAAAAGAGCTGCTAATGCACATTGTTCCAGCATTTCTTCTTTAGCATATTGATAAACATAAGTTGCTAATGTTTCAAAATTAAATGGTCTTAGTAAAAGTGTCACAGGTAATTCTTTAAAAATATCAACAAACACAATCAAAAATCCTGTTAAAATCGAAGGCCGTATGAGAGGAAGAATAATTTTGAAAAGACTTTTTTCAAAGGACACACCTTGAAGTCTTCCAGCGTCAAGTAAGTTTGGAGAAATTCTCTGAATGCCTGAATTTATATATCCAATTCCAATAGCATTAAACCTACAAATATATGTGTATAATAAAGCAGTAAACGTTCCTATTATAGTAAAATTCCAATTTAAATCATATGCAATGAATAATGAATTAATGTTATCTTGAACGAAAGATAAGAAAAAAGTAGTCCCTAAAGCAAGAATAACTCCAGGAAAGGCATAGCCACTTCCAGCTATTGAAGACAAAAAAGAAAATTTTTTACCACCGTGATATTTAACTGCAACTACAATTATAAATGAGAATAATATAGTCAAGAAAGCTCCAAAAAAAGAAATAGAAACAGAATTAGTAGAGATCTCTAAGAAAGTATCAAAGTTATCTTGGTTCAAACTTTGCAATGACAGATTTATTAAGATAACTACAGGTATTATAAATCCAAATATAATGGGTACTAAACAAATAGAAAATAAAACAATATTTTTTTTAAAATTAATTTCATCAATTTTATTTTCAAAAGAAGAGGTTCTAGGGTCATTAAATCTTTGATTTTTTCTGGCACTTAATTCAATTCCTAGCAATACAACAATAAAAGTAAATGCTAGAATTGATAATTGAGCTGCCGCACTAAAATTATTCATACCCAACCAGAGATTAAATATCCCAAGCGTAATTGTTTCTACAGCTAAAAATTCAACTGTTCCAAAATCAGAAATAGTCTCCATTAAAACCAATGACAAACCTGCAATTATAGCTGGTCTAGCCATTGGTAAAGCTACATATATAAAACCTGATTTACCATGAATTTTTGCCACATCAAATAGGCTTTTAGGGGTTGATTTAAAGGCAACTTTTGTAATGAAGTATATATATGGATATAGGGCAAATGATAAAATTAAAATAGCACCAAACATTGATCGAATATCAGGGAAATAATATTCCTTAGAAGAACGCCAGTCAAATATGTCTCTTAAGGTTGTTTGAACAACTCCTCCATATTCAAGAAAATCAGTATAGCAGTATGCAACGATATATGCCGGTATAGCTGCTGGTAAAAGGAGTGCCCATTCTAAATAATTAGACAAGAAAAACTTATATTTTGTAACTATCCAGGCACATGAAACACCTATAAACAATGAAATACATCCAACACCAAGCATTAAATAAAACGTATTAAAAAAATAGAGAGACAATTTTGTATTAAAAAGATGTAACCATGTTTCAAAGTTATTTTGAAATGAATAAATAATTAACATTATAATAGGAGTTAATAGTAAAATTATTAGAATAGAGGAGGTGTTTTTCCAAAAATTAAGTAAATTTTTAAAATAAGATAGAGATAAATCTAACTTCATAGTCTATACTTTTTAAAATTAATAAATCATTGATTTAGCACAGTTTACATTATAACTCTTCATAAATTTTTCTGTTAAGGATAAAAAATGTACAAAATTGCAGTAATTCCAGGTGATGGGATAGGGTCTGAAGTTATAAATAGTGGTGTTGAAGTTTTAAAAGCGTTATCAAAAACTGCTGACAATCTTCCAATGGAGTTTACTGAATTCGATTGGGGATCTGATTATTATAGAAAACACGGTATTATGATGCCACAAGATGGTGTGGAAATGCTTAAAGATTATAACTCAATATATTTTGGATCAGCAGGGGACCCAGATGTTCCTGACCATGTAACTTTATGGGGTTTAAGGTTAAAAATATGTCAAGGGCTTGATCAATACGCTAATTTGAGACCGGTAAAGTTACTTCCTGGAATATCTTCTCCTTTAAAGGACATTGAAAATAAAGATATTGATTGGAGCTTTATTAGAGAAAACTCTGAAGGTGAATACTCTGGAATTGGAGGTAGAAGTCATAAAGGTTACAGTCATGACACAGCAATGGATATCACTCTTTTTACTAGACAAGGAGTTGAAAGAATTCAGAGGTTTGCTTTTGAAATAGCTAGGTCTAGACCAAGAAAGCTTTTAACATTGGTCACTAAATCTAATGCTCAAAGGCATGGTATGGTCATGTGGGACGAGATTTTTGAAGAAATATCGCAAGATTATAGAGATATAACAACTGATAAAATGCTTGTGGATGCTATGACTACTAGAATGGTTTTGGATCCTCAAAGTATAGATACTGTTGTAGCATCTAATCTACATGCTGATATTTTAACAGATCTGGCAGCATCTTTATCTGGTTCAATGGGTATAGCGCCTACTGGTAATCTAGACCCTGAAAAAAGACATCCATCAATGTTTGAACCAATCCATGGTTCAGCTTTTGATATTATGGGTCAGGGAATTGCGAACCCTATTGGGTCATACTGGTCAGCTGTAATGATGTTAGAAAATTTAGGAGAACTTAAAGCCTCACAAAGATTAATGTCGGCTATAGAAAAACTTACTTCTGATAAAAAAATACTTCCAAAGGACCTTGGCGGAAAAAGCTCTACAAAGGAAGTAACAAAAGCAATGATTAATATTATTTTAGGCAAAAATAAGTAATTAATATTTATAGGATAGAATTATGGAAAATAGCTATGTAAGTCATTTAGAATGTTCAATAACTGGGAAGAAATATGAAGCTAATAAAATTCATGGTTTATCTGAAGCAGGTAGACCTTTATTAGTTAGATATAATCTAGAAAAATTAAAAAATGAAATATCTAGGGAAGAGATATCTAATTCTAAAGTTGATGGACTTTGGAGGTATTCACCACTTTTGCCAGTAGCTGATCCGAAAAATAGAATTTCTCTTGGAGAAACAATAACTCCTTTAATTAAATTAAATAGATCTGTAAATTATACGAACAATGATAAGGGCCAGGTTTTAATAAAAGATGAAGGAAGGTTACCTACAGGATCTTTTAAAGCTAGAGGTCTATGTTTAGCTGTATCAATGGCAAAACAATTCAAATTAAATCACTTAGCGATTCCAACCAATGGAAATGCTGGAGCAGCAATGGCAGCATACGCTTCATGCGCTGGAATAAGATCAACTGTTTTTTGCCCTGATGATACTCCTGATATAAATGTTAGGGAAATACAATCTCTTGGTGCAGAGACGTATTTAGTCAATGGTCTTATCAATGACTGTGGCAAAATAGTGGGAGATGGAAAAGAAAAAGTTGGTTGGTTTGATGTTTCTACCCTTAAAGAACCTTACAGGATTGAAGGTAAAAAAACCATGGGTCTTGAACTTGCAGAACAGCTTAGTTGGAATTTACCAGATATTATTTTTTATCCAACAGGAGGTGGAACTGGTCTAATTGGTATGTGGAAAGCTTTTTTAGAGTTAAGAGAACTTGGTTGGATCAAAGGAAAATTACCAAGAATGGTTGCAGTTCAGGCTGAAGGTTGTGCTCCTATTGTCAAGGCTTGGAAAAATGGAGATGAACATGCACCAGTTTGGGAAAATGCCTTCACTAAAGCTGCGGGGATTAGGGTGCCAGTTGCAGTAGGTGATTTTCTAATTATAAGAGCTGTCCGAGAAAGTAATGGATTTGCTATTGCTGTTTCTGATGAAGATATAATGGAGACAAGAGACAGAGTTGCATCAGTTGATGGATGTTTTTTATGTCCCGAGGGAGCTGCAACAATGAATGCTTACGAAAAGGCTATGTCTTCAAAATTAATATCACCTGATGACAAAGTGGTTCTATTTAACTGCGCAACTGGATTAAAGTATCCTTTACCAGAAGTTACTAATATGATTAATAAAGACAAAGAAATAAACTACACTAAATTTACATAGTCAATTCCTTGTTGTAATTGCGAAAACTTTGAAATAAATTCCAAAAACGACAGGATCTAGATCTTTTTTGTCTAAATATGCATTAAACTCATTTTTTAAATCTTCCAAAAATTTCTTTTTTCCTTTACTGCCGTCAAAATTTTCAAGAGTTTTCTGACTAATCAATCCATAAACAATTTTCCTTAAATCAACATCATAATCAGTAAGATAATCTGTTAATTTTTCTCCTTCGTATGAGGATATAGATAAATCAAAACTGATAAAAGATTTAGATTTGTTGATGTTAGTCCAGAAGCTTTTGTTAGAGTTTTCACCCATACCTCCAATATCAACATATGTTAGGGTTGGTACAATCACTTTACCATCAGCGCCAATAACTTTAACTATCTCTTTTTCATCAGGTTCTATTCTTCCTAGTTTAACAGCCTCTTTTTTAGCAACATCATAAATATCAATATTTTCTTTCACTATTTTATCTTCTGTTACAATATTTTTTGTAACATAAAAAAATAGAAAAGTTAGTAAAGATGAAATAATAGCAAACAAATAAACATAAAAACTTTTAATATTCATTATTCGGTTTTTTATTATTTGTACTTTATTTGCCATTTAAATTACTTCAGTGCTAAAAATTAAACTTTATTTACCAAGAGACTTATATACACTTAGTTCTAACCAATGTTTTTCAGCTAGTGCATTAGCATCACCAATTCTAAGGGATAATCCTCTAATTATTGCTGCTAACACAGGATCTGCATTATTCATTTTTTCTTTAACTGTTTTTTCATCTATAACCTTTATTAGAGAATTAGTAACAGCTATAGCCGTAACAGTTCGCGGAGTTTCAATTATGTGTCCAACTTCTCCAAAAATTTCACCTGTTTCTAATATTCCCAACTCTAATCCATGCTTAGACTCAATTCTAACTTTGCCACTATGTATCAAGAATATAAATTCAGCCGGGTCATTATGAGAATAAATTATTTCACCAGCTTTGAATGTTTTAGTTTCTAAATTATTTTTTTTCATGAAATTAATTCCTAATAATCATATAATGTATTCTAAAAACTTGAATAAATAAATTCTAAAATTTATCTTTCACATCTCATATAAACTGATAATGTAATAAAATTAACAACAAATGAAAAGGAGGTGATCTGATGTCTAGTGTTTTTTATGAAAATTATTTTCACAGTAATGAAAATTTATCAGAGCTACCTTTGATGATTTCTTCCTGTAAAGGTTTATAATTTTCAATCAAATACGAAACAGGGTCTTTTTAGACCCTGTTTTTTTTTATATCATTTGAAATCATTTGTTTAAAAACATCTGTTAATACTGATCTTTCTTTAATCCTTTTTGAAGTGTTTCTTCTTTTAATAGTAATATCTCCATGTAAGTTAATTTTAGCCTCTTCAAAATCATCGAAATTTTTTAAAATTATATTTAATTCTTCAATTAATTTATCGTCAACTTGCTTAAACTTATTCATTCTTTATTACTCTATTTTTTTAGATTATTATTTATTACGACATAACTAAACATAATTTAATATAAGTCGTAAAATTAGTATGTCTAAATTATTAAATAATATTACATCACAAATTAAAGAAAACTCAGTTGAAGAGAATCTATTTGTTAAAAACATTATTGTTAATAAAAATAAGATTGATAATACTGATAGTATATATATTCCAACTGAGAAGTGGGTTATGCAGTTGGGGAAAAGACTAGAACTTAATTTCTAGCTTTTCCAATTGGAATGATATTTCCTTGATCATTTTTTTCATTATAAATTTTATCTAATTTGCCATTTAAAACATATTTTTGAACAAAAGATCCAAATTTTTCAAAATCATTTTTAGCATTGCCATCACTTTTCTTTTCCCAGGATTCGGTCCTTCCGTTATAGAAGTGTCTAACACTGGCTAAATCTCTCAAGGCTGGGCCAATCACAACATCGTGATTTTTAAGTCGTTCTGCCATTAATGAGAAATCTTTTTGACCAAAGGGTATTTTGTTTGGACAAACTACAAGATGTGGTAGTGACTTTGCATATCTTGCTTTTACCTTGTCCATACTTCTAATAAAATTTTCTGTAGGTAAAAGGTCTGCATTACTAAGTGTAGTTGGAATTAAGACACAATATCCTTCAGCAACTAAATTCCATAGTCTTTGAGAACTTCCAGCAGGTGTATCAACTATAACAACATGTCCTGTCTTAAATTCATTTTGCTTAATAAATTGTTGAACTAAAGAAATATTTGTGTTTTCAAAAGCGGGAGTAATTGGAAGAAATTCTACATTAATTTCGGGATTGCTAACGGTTAAGAATTCAGTAGCAGTTCTTTGTAAGTCAGTATCAATGACTGTAATATTTTGTGGCGGCATTAGTTTAGCTAAGGATCTTGCAAGCATGATAGAAAGTGTACTTTTACCGACACCACCTTTTACATTAGCAACAAATATTGACTTTGCAGGCTCATTATTTTTGTCATTTACCATCATTTTCCCTTTTATCTAAAAGTTTTTTAAGTTTTTAATAACAGTTATTGTTTTATCTAACATTTCACTTTCTTTGGACATAGTTTTTATTTTTTCTTCAGTTTGGTGTTTTTTAGATTGGAATTTAGCCTCAATAATTTTTAATTGGTTTTTTAATAAAGTTTTATCATTCTCTAATTTTTCCAATTTTGCAATAATTGAATTAACTTCATTTATATCATTAAGGAAATTCTCTTCTTTTAAATGTTCTGATGGAACTTTTTCTTCTGGTTCAATATGCTTGAATTCTTCCTCATTTTGATCAACAGTATCCAAAAGTAAATCCTTAGATTTTACTTTTTTCCAGTTTCCATTTCTTCTTAAAATATTTATTTCAAAATCTTCCATAGTTAGATATTAATTCAAATAATTGGATTTGCCTATAAATAATTGAAATTATTCAATATTTTTTTATATGCACACAATATATAGTGGTTTTGTTACTTTGCTAGTTTATATATAGACTATATTTAAAGTCTTCACTGGTTTTCTTGTTTACATTTAAATGCCTTTTGGCATATCGCAGATGGTTGAAAAACAGTCACATCTTTCCCCTTTTTTTGTCTTTTATATACACATTTGTAACCATCTTTTTCACCATCTTTAATATTTAATAATGTTTCTTTAAGACGACACTTTTCGTATTTCGTGTATTCTTTTGAAAGAGTTTTAGATTGACCGTAAATCTTTCCTTTTGCAAATGAATGAAACGGGAAAAAAAATAAACTCATTGTTACTGTTAAAAAGAATATTAACTCAGTTTTTTTTAACATATTAAATTTTCCCCTTTATTCGTCTTTACCAGGGAGATAAGCTTGGCCTTGAACAGCTTTAGCTCCTACTTCTTCAAAGAAAGTTGAGTTACTTTTAATAAAAGTTTCAATTTTATCCTTAATAATTTTTTCAGCATCCTCGGAACTCTGTGCATCAATTTCTATTAAGCCGTCAATCAACCAATGAACTTTATGTTTCAATTTCACCTCCTCTAACTATTAATCTGCTTGAATAATTTAATTGATAAGGTTTGAGCTTTAAGTAAATCTTCTTCATTAAGTTTGTCTAAAAGCTCGTTTCTTTTAATTTTTGCCGTCTTAATGCCAACTGCGACTGCTATATTATACCATGTATAAGCATTAATTATATCAGGTGGATTTAAATAGCTCTCATAGAATTTAGCAATTTGAATTATTGCTCGCTTATCTTTAATGAGAGCTCTTTTTTCAAAAAATAATTTAAGTCTATTCTTGACATCATCTGTTTGTTTCTCTGTTAAATAATTATTTAATTTTTCAACAATATTTTGGGAGCTCTTCATGCCACCAAGCAATGCTGAAGAAGCCCAAAGATAAGAATTCTCAAAATCTTGAGGTGTTATATCTCCAGTAAATAAAATTTTTGAGTATAATAATTGCGCATCAATATTGTTCTTCAATGATAGTGCCTTAAGCTGTTCGACCCCTTCATTAAATTTTTTTTGCTGAAGGAGTTCATAAACATTATCAATTTCTTTTTTGGAGACGTCTGAAAAGGCAATAGAATAACTAAAAAAATAGAAATTAATTAATGAAAAACATAAGATAAACTTTGTAAATATAAATATTTTTTTTATACGGCAAGGCAAGTTTATCTTCCTGCTATCATAACTAGTTGCAGTTGCACAACTCTAACTTTAAAAGTGGAATTAGGTTTTTTTTCATAAACTATAATTTTAGGACGGTCTGAGTTTGGTTTTTGAAATTCTAAAATCATATCGTCAGGTAAATGAACACCATTATCATTCAAAACAGATTTTGGATCTGATTTAAAGCTATCTTTAAAATTTTTATCAATCCAAATTCTAGCTAAAACTCTGCCTAAAATATCAGGCAGAAATTTCTTTACATCGTCTCTGTTTTTTAAAAACAGATCCTTATCTACAAGCTCAAGGGCATGTTTAATTTCATTAGGATTTAATTTTATTGGTAAATTTGATTTTTTTTCATCAACTTTTACTAAATCAGTGCTTTTAGATGATGATCTCATTTTTTAAAAACCTTTATTATCTAATAAATACAATAATATCTTTATTAATACGTTATTATTATCACTTTGTTTACCCAAATTCAATATCTGTGAATGTAATGGCATAAAATTTGCTGAATTATCGTATTACAGGAGTTCACAAATGTTATCAATTTTAAAAAGTGCTTTGAATGCTAATTCAAAAGAGATGGGCATTGTATCAAATAATATTGCAAACGCAAACAGTACAGGTTTCAAAAAAAGTTCAACTAATTTTGAACATATTTATTCTGCTAATCATGCCTCAGATCCAGATGCATTTTCTGGTCAAGGAGTAAATATAAGTGATCCTCGAATTCAAATGAGCCAAGGGGCTCTTCAGGCAACAGGAGGTGCTCTAGATTTAGCAGTTACTGGTCAAGGTTTCTTTACAGTTGTTCAAGGTAACCAAATTGAAACACCTTTCTTTACCAGAGATGGTTCATTTAATATAACAGCTGATGGACAAGTTGTAACAAATGACGGTTTAAAGGTTATGGGCTATAATGGGGATCAAACGATTGGTGGTTTGGTAAATCTAGTAATACCTACAACAAAAACCAATTTAGACGATACTGTTTCTATTATCACTAATGTTAATGTAAATTCAAAAGGAAAGATCACAGCTACATATGGTTTAGATGATGAAGTAGTAGTAGGTAGTTTTGGTCTTGCCGCATTTACTAATGAACCAGGTTTAAATCCTGTAGGTAATAACCGTTATCAGCAAAATACTAAATCTGGACCTGCTGCATTTGGTGTTGCTATGGACAATCAATTTGGAAAAATTGAAGCAGGTCACATAGAAAGAGCTAATGTCGATATAACTAGTGAAATGGTTACTATGTTAAAGACACAACAAGCCTTTTCAGGTGTTTCAAGGCTTCTTCAGACTGAGGTTGATATTACCAAAAGATTGATTGATGGTTAACATACAGCTAATTTTACCTGCTAAAGTGTTTAATTTATATGCTTTACAAAAGAGGCAGGTAGAATTTATATTCTAATATTTCAGTTGTAAGCTCTTTGTCTAAAAATAAAATACCGTTTTTATTTATATTTAACTTTTCTTTTATTACTAACTCTAACCTTGCTGGTCGTTCTATTTTGTTAGAAAATTGATGTTGTAAATTTTTAAAAAAACTATCTTTTACTTTAATTGAACCAGACATTACTGCTCTTTCAAATTGAATAGTAATTTTATTTGTGAAATGACTTGTTTCATTAACTATCATTAAATTACAAGTGCCTCTGGCAATGTTCAATAGACTGCATGTTAAATAGTAGCAATGAATTTCATGTAAGCTGTCATAGTGTGAGTCTACAGTTTTAATTAACATTTCAAGTTTTTGCATAATGAATTAGATTTCTTTTTGGAGAGTTTCTCTAATTTTTTTAATTGCAGATGTTTTAATTTGTGAAACTCTTCCTGTGGATACATCCATAACTTCTGCTATTTCATATATATTTAATTCTTCAACAAAATATAGTTGTATTACTAGTGCTTCTTTACCTTCAAGCTTTCCTAATGTTGTTTTCAGTTGTTCTCTCAATTGTGTATCATTAATTTGTTCTTCAGGGTTCATGTCTTTTGTAACAAACCAATGGGAATAATCGTCATATGTTTCATCTAAACTTTTTGTTATGCTAGCTTCAAAAGCGTTAGACCATTCAAAATATTTTTCATTTGATATACCAAGTTCGGTTGCAACTTCATGATTAAATGGTTCACGACCTAATTTGTTTTTTAGAGAATTTATTGCTTTTTCTGCATTTTTTTTGATATTTATAGTTGTACGGTCTAAGTTTGAACTCTTTCTAAGATAGTCCAGAATTTCCCCTTTTATTCTTATACTAGCATATGAAGAAAATGATGCATCGGATTGAGGCACATAATTTTGAGCTGCATTTATTAGACCAACCATACCCAGTTGAATAATATCTTCAATATCTACTATCGCATTAACTCTTCCATGAAGATGCCATGAAATTTTTTTAACTAAGTTTGTATGATTGTGAATTAGTTGATTAATATCTGGTTTTACTATTTTAGAATAACTATTCATTTCAATACCTTTTAATAAAAATTTTATTAATCAAAAAACTTAATAGAACCAGTATTATTACTGTCTAATGATGATAATGCTTGAGATATATTTTCAAAATATTTTGTATCAGAATTTTTGTTATTTTTTGACATCAATGGTGTTCTAGAGATAATTGAATTTCTAATTCTTTGAGAAGAATTAACGTGCCCTAAATATTTCAAGTTAACATCCAAAAACTTTTGTGTAATTGATTGGAATTTATTAAAGTTTAATTTAGCTTGCATTTCTGAAACAGTCATATTTAGTACTATTCCAAAGTTATTTATTTTATAATCTAAAAACGCAGCTTTAATAAGGCTGTAAGCGTCTATAAAACTTGTAGGCTCTCCAGTTAAAACAATTATAATTTTATCAGATGAAGCCATAAAAGTCATTGAGGAGGCTTCTGCACCTGCTCCAACATCAATAAGCATATATTCAGGACGTTTTTTAATGTTGTTAAAACTTTGAATAATTTTATGTCTCTCAAGATCACTTAAGTTCAAAAGATTATTTATAGCGCTACCACCAGAAATAAATTTTAATTTATCTTTTGTAATTGTAATTACATCATCAATGGAGGACTTTCCTGTTACAAAATCATCTAAAGTAAATTTTGGATTAATACCTAAAAGTATGTGAGAATTTGCCATACCTAAATCAGCATCTAATAATAGTGTTTCTTTATTTTGTAAGGCGAGGCTCAAAGAAAGATTTACAGATATTGTGGTTTTACCTACTCCACCTTTACCTGAGGCAATTGCTATTGTTGTAGTCATAATTGATCCTATCAAACTCTATTATAAAGATAAGTTATTCATATATTGTGCCAAAACTTCTTTTTTAGCAAAGGCTAGGGATCCAATAACTGATCGTGATCCTGATAATATGCCGACTTTACAGTTTAGCTCTCCTAAAATTGACAATTCTTCAGCACATATGTGAGATTCATCAAGTTTTGTTAGAGCTATTGTAGGAAAAGTGTTTTTATAAAAGTTCATTGTTGAATTTATCATACTTTTATTTGAACTAGCTTGAAGAGTTAAAATATTTATAAATTTTTTATTTAATGATAATTTTTCAAGATATTGGATATAGCCGGATGTGTCTTTGTTTTCTTGGGAAACGTCAACAATCACTTTGTTATTTTCCTTATTAGCCTCAACAAAAGTAATAAGATCTTCTAGATTTGAAATATTATTAACATTTAAATTTAATAGTCTTCCAAAATTGAGAAGTTCAGAGTGATTAGTTGATATGGGGGCAAAATTAACAATAGATAATTTATGTCTTTCGTTACCACTAAATTTATTATCTAAAATATATGAAGCAATTTTTGAGCAAAGCGTGGTTTTTCCTGAACCACTTGATCCATTTATAAAAATAATATCTGCTCCTAAAATTTTATCTTCACATGGAGAAACTAACTTATTTGCCAGGCAATGGAAAAAAATTAACTCAGGGTCAATATTTTCACTGGTCATAATTTTTTCTTTAAATTCAGATATTATTTTTTTAGAAAAACCTTTTTTTAGAAGCTCTATTCTGAACGATTGATTGTTACATATTTCATTATCACTAATGTCTGTGATAATCATATTTTCTAGTAAATTCTCCATTTTTTTTGTAAAATCAACTAAAGTTTTATGATTTACAATGTCAACATTTGAATTGGTTTGATCTATGTTGTTAATGGATTTTTCCTCTTTTTTTTCATTAACAATTGCGTCTAATTTTCTAACTTGTGTAACTTCTTCTAGTTTATGATTTGAAAATAAATGACTAAAACCTGATTTTTCTTTTTTTCTTTTTTTTGCATTTGACGAAGCTATATCTTGAATATTATTAGAACCTAAAATTTCAATCTTTCCGTTAACTTTATTAGTTTCTAATATAACGGCATCCTTACCAAGAACCTTTGAAATTTGATCCATAGCTGATAAGCTATCTTCTGCAATTACTCTATGTTGTGTCATTTTTGTCTCCTATTCTTTTATTTCTAAAATTTAATTATTACTTTCTTCATCTGATCCAATATTTGCCACTACTTCTATTTTTTTATTATCAGGCAGTTCAGTGAATGAAAGGATATCTAATGTAGGTATATGTTGCCTTAGCATTTGTGATAAATCGCGTCTTATCACAGGTGCCGTAATCATAACAGCTTTCCTATTTTCAGTTTGCATTTTTTCCATTACACTATTAATGCCAGAGACTATTTTTTGTATTAAGCTTCCTTCAAGAATTAATCCATTTGCACCTGTTTGTTTGGCTATATTCACGATCATTTGTTCTAACTCTGCTGAAAATGTTATTATTGGAAGTGCATTATTTAATGGAGCTATTTGTTGAATTAATAAGCTAGAAATTGTTGGTCTTATAGCTTCAGCTAATTCAATTGGGGACATGGTTTTAACATTAAGACTTGCTAATACTTCTAATATCCTTTTTAGATCACTAATAGGCATTTTTTCAATTAACAATAATTTAAGTATAGATGTAAGAATATTTAAGGGAACTAATTTAGGTACAGTTGATGACACTAATTGTGGTGAAGTCTTTGACAAATTATCTAATAACGCCTGGACATCATCTTGACCGAGTAAATCAGCAGCTTGTTTGGATAAAATTTGATTTAAATGAGTTGCAATTACTGCTTCTGGTTCAACAACCATATAACCTAAATTTTCTGCCCTAGCTTGCTGATGAGGTTCAATCCATGTGGCATCCATGTTAAAACTTGGATCTTTGACATCTGTTCCTTCAATTTTTGTTTGTGCGGAATCACCAGGGATGGCTAGTAATAATTGAGGAAAAATTTTATCCTCAGCTACAATTTCTTGTCCAATCCGTATCCTATAATGGTTTGCCTCTAGGGATAAATCGTCTCTTATTCTTACCTGAGGAATAATAAAACCTAAATCTTTTGAAATTTGTTTTCTTACCCCAGTAATTCTTGCTATTAATGGCCCGTCATTTTCATCATCAACAAGTTGAATAAGTCCATAGCCTAACTGCATTGAAATTGCAGAATTATCAGCTATTTCAGATAAAGACAAAGTATTATCATCGTCTGTATTATCTAACTTATCTTCATCATTTTCTTTAACACTTTTATCATTTATCTCTCCAGAAGATTCCGCCTGTTTTTTGATAGTCCACCAGATAAAAAAAGTTAAAGCTGATGCCGTTAAGAATAACAAGTTTGGCATCCCAGGAATTATACCAAGAAGAAATAAAACACCTGCACTTGGCAACCAAGCTTGTTTAATACCTATTTGTGTACCAATTTGCTTTGATAGATCTTGACTTGTTGAAACTCTTGTAACTATTATGGCTGTAGCTATAGCAAGCAATAATGAAGGAATTTGGGCTACTAAACCATCTCCAACAGACAGAATAATATAATTTTCAGCAGCTGTTGATACAGGTAAATTGTGTTGAGCGATTCCAATGATTAATCCTCCAATAATATTAATTAAGAGTATTAAAATACCTGCAATAGCATCTCCCTTTACAAATTTTGACGCACCATCCATTGATCCATAAAAATCTGCTTCCTTAGCTATGTCATCTCTACGTTGTTTAGCTTCTTCGCTAGTTAATAGACCTGCATTAAGATCTGCGTCGATAGCCATTTGCTTGCCAGGCATTGCATCTAGCGTAAATCTAGCTGAAACTTCTGAAACACGACCAGCTCCTTTAGTAATAACAACTAGGTTAATAATAATTAATATTGCAAAAACAAAAATACCTACTACATAATTACCTGCTATAACGAACTCACCAAAAGCCTCTATTACTTTACCCGCAGCGTCTGAACCGGTATGTCCTGAACTAAGAACAATTCTAGTTGAAGCAACGTTAAGACCAAGCCTTAATATTGTTGCAAACAGTAGAACAGTAGGAAAACTTGAAAAATCTAATGGTCTAAAGGTATGAAGTGATACCATTAATATTAGTAAAGAGAGTAGAATATTTGTTGTAAAGAAAACATCTAATAAGAAGGCGGGTAATGGTATTACCATCATTACCATAAGCATTAAAATTGCTAATGGTAAACCAAATGGTTTTAATTTTTCTAATATAAAAAATTGTCCGCCTAATGTGCTTGTCAAATTCATGACGTCTCCTCAAAACTTTTATTAATTATAATATTCAATAAAATCAGTTAGTTAATTTCGTGAATGTTATAAAAACCTTGTATTTGATAAGAAGCAAGAACGATGCCAGAAATACAATATATTAATATTTAAAAGAGTTTTTGTTTATTTCGAATAAATATGAGGACGTTTTTAACATTGGCATGTTATCTGCATTCCATTCTCAGAATTAATTTATCCCTCAGGAGTTTTCAAGATGTTAAATAAATCAAAAAATGTAGCGCTTACATTTACTATATGTTCATTGTTCTTAAGTTCAGGATGTTTGCAAAATATTGCAAGCTCTAAGTTTTCACCTATGAACGGATTTAATGCGAATAAAATTGAATCAGACAGTGATGGAATAGTGGCATTGAAAGAAGTCTTTGATAGTTCAGTTGAAAAGATTCCTACTTTATCTGCTATAGGTTATGCCGTAGTTTCAAGTCAACCAGGTAGAACAGATGCACAAAAAAGATTGATGGCAATAAGATCTGCTAGGATGGCAGCTATGAGAGAATTAGCTGAACAAATACACGGTATTCAGGTGGATTCAAATACAACAGTGATTGATTTAATGGTTCAAAATGACACTTTTAGAGCTGTTGTAAAAGGTGTTATCAGAGGAGCCAAAACTGTCCGTATAAATCCTACTGGAGTTGACACATATGAAACAGTTTTAGAAATAGACAAGGATATGATGTTAATGATGTTAAGAAATGCTCGAAGAACATAATCTGAAATTATACAAATGTTTAATTTGAAAAAAAAATTGATATATAAATTAGCTGCGCTTGTTTTATTAAGTTTTATTAGTAGTCCTTTGTCTGCTGAAGAAGATAAAAACTTTAAACAAGTTGAAGCAACTGGAAGATCTGTAGTTATAGACGGTAACATAGAGGTATCAAGAAAGAGGGCTCTAGAAGATGCTCTTTATCTTGCTGCTCTCAAAGGGGGTGCAGATGTAAATGGTTTTTCAGCTATAAATTCAAGTACTATTATTAATGATCAATCAGTTATAACAGCGACAAATAGAGTAATTGATTTTAAAATTTTAAATGAAAGACAAGATAAAGAATTCCTGAGCATAAAAATTAGTGCCATTGTAGGTGGAAAAAAATCATCTAAGAATTGTACTACAAAACCTATAAATATAACTTTCTTTAAAGGATCATTTATAAATGATTCAAGCATACCTTCAAAACTTTCTAGAAAAACACCAAAATGGTATAATGCATTTTTTGATATTATTAGCGAATTACCTAATGTTGTATCAATAAATCATAGACATGAATCTCTCGAAAAAATTCTTAAATCAAATATAAATCCGTCATTTGATTATAGTGCATTAGTTAATGGATTACCTTTAATTCAGTCTGGAAACTACAGCATGGTGACGGAATTTAAATTATCTGAAAATGATAAGGATAATAGTTTCTCAAGTTATATATTAAAAATTTCACTTAAAATTTTTAAAGGAGAGAATTTTAAGTTATTGACGACTAAAACTTATGATTTACCTATTAGATATAAAATGAAAAGTAATTTTCAGTTTATAAGAAATATATCGACATTAGATATTGATAATGTAGATAAAAAAGTCAATGAACACTTGATGGATATAGCTAATAGTTTTTTAAAAGAATTTAATTGTAGACCTCTAGAGGGTAAGTTGAAGGTTACCAAAGATGGATTAAGTGTTGATTTAGGTTCAAAACAGGGCCTTAAACACAAGCAAATGGGTTTAATTAAAGGTATTAACATTAAAAACTCAATGCTTAGCAATAGTTCAGTAATAGTTCATACAAGTAAAATTTTTGAAAATCACAGTATTCTATTACCTTTAAATGATAATATAAAAATAAGCACACTTAATAATTTAATTGTAGAGTTCACGGAGTAATTCAATGAAAAAAAAACTATCTGCTTTAAAAATTATTTTTATAATTTGGTTGCTTTTATACCCAACATTATCATTTTCTGAACCTTTTGTGGTTTTAGAATACAGGGGGCATTCAGTAAAAGAGCAAATAGAAACTAACAATGTTTTTTTAAATGATTTGAACCATAGTTCAAAACATATTGTTTTAAAAAATGAAACTCTAAGTGATATAATGTTAAATTATTATGGTACAAAATCTTTTAATAATAATATTTTAAGTCTAGCCATTGTTCATTTTAATAAGAATGCTTTTGTGAGAAATAATCCAAACTATTTGTATTCAGGTAAAAAATTATATCTTCCAAGTATCAATGAGATTAAAAATTTAATAATTAAGAAAAATAAAAAAATAGATAGCAAAAAACAATATAACTCACCTAGTTCATCACAAATTTACTTTTTTGGAGGATGATCATTGCTAAAAAAACTCTTTTATTATGTGCTAACTATATTACTTATTTCAACTATTAGTAAACAGACTATAGCCATTACAGGAAAAGAAGTATCCGAAAAAATATCTACTTGGTTATTGACACAAGGTATAGAAGGGAAGCCACTTTTTTCGAAAACAATTGTCTTTAAGGATTGTGGAAGTGATATTCAAATCAATAAAGCATACAATAATTATAAAACTTTAAACGTAAAATGTTTAGAAAAAAATGGATTTAACTTATTTGTTAGGATTAAATTAAACAAACTTGTCAAAGATAATAAAAAGAACAAGATAATTCCTAAAGTTACAAATAGAAATGCCAATATGATATCTAGCAAAGAATTGAAAAAAAATAAAACTTTTCATACAGTAAAACTTAAAAGATCCTTAGAAAAAAATGATATAATAAAGATAGAAGATCTGGATTTAATTATTACATCAAAACCGTCTGAAAAATCTTTTTTTAACAACAAAGAAGATTTAGTAGGAAGAAAATTGAAAAAAAATTTAAAAGTGGATCAATTATTGCACCCTCGACATTTATATGAAAAGTTTGAGGTAAATATAGGAGATTTTTTGTCAATTGTGTCTCAAATGGGAAATGCTTCGGTTGCTGTTGCAGGTGAAGCTAAGGATTCGGGGAATCTAGGGGATATAATTAAAGTCAAAAACTTAAGAAGTGGTAAAGTAATTAAGGGTTACGTAAATAAAAATAAAATAATTAGAGTTTTTCGCTAAAATTATTAAACGTTAAGTCGTTAATGTAACTGTGGAGATAGATAAAATGGATAAAATAATAAATAATATTACAAATAATATACCAAAGACTGATTTAAAAAGTTCTCATAAAACTATAAATGATGTGGCTTCTGGTAAAGTTTCAGACACAAGTGTATCTGTTGATAATATTGTAGATATTAATACAACTAAAAAAATTGTATCTGAAATGGCAGCTTCAGCACCAATAGATGCTGATAAAGTTGCTACTATTAAAGAGGCTATTTCGTCTGGTAAGTATCCTTTAGACATGGATAAATTGTCGGATGCCTTAATGCAGGCTTACAGAGAAATGAAATCTTAGTTTTTGGTTTACTATGGAAAATAAATTACATACGTTTGAAAAATCGTTAGATAAACTAAACTTAGTTGATGTTAATAAATTCTCAACAACTGACTTTAAATCAGTGAACAAAGATATTGAAACTCAATTAAACAATTTTAAAGAATTGTTAGATTTAGACAATCCAGCAAATGTTTTTTCTGATGATCAAATTCAAATAAAAAATATCATTGATAAAATAGAAAAATTAGAAGCTAGAATTTTACCTAAAGCTGATCTAATTAATTCTTTTTCTGAAAAATCACTTTAAATTATTAAAATTTATATAGCATTTTTTTATAAAATAATGAGAATAAAAACATGCTTATAGAATTTTTACTATCAAATTTTGAAATCTTAATATTTTTTTCTATTGTCCTTGTAATAGTTGGTTTTCTAATTTTGTTTTTAATGCAAAATATTAAGTTTCAACAAAATAAACAATCAATTGTTGATTATGCAAATATAATACATAACTCAAATAAAGAGCTAAAAGATTATTTAAATAGCATAGTTAACGTATTAGAATTACAAAAAAATGAAATTGTTAAAATTACTGATAAAATTAGTTTCATTGAAAGAGAAATAAATAGATTAGGAAACGTTAAAGGTTCAGAAGACATATTGGGAATGGCAATCGATATGGCAAGAAAAGGAGAAGATAGAGAGAGCATTAAAAAGAAAACTGGTTTAAGAGAGGATGAAGTTGAAGCTATCTATACGTATTACAGAAAATAGTTTTAAACACTCTCTTTTGTTTCTAAATCTTCTAACAAAATAGCTTTTCCACCTTCTATCATCTTTTTTGAGTCTTCATCTGTGACATCAATTTGAATTCCTGATGGAAATCTTACACCATTTACTTCTGTAGTTTCTTTAATTTGAACTCTTACCCACTCTATTGGATCGTTAGTAGGATCAGGGGAGGGCTCTAATATTTTTTCAACAATATTTGTGTTTTTGCCTCTATTATTTTCAATTAAATTATCATTGAGTACGTTTTCTCCCATAATTGCTTTTATTCTTTCATTTAAAACTGAGACACGTGCAGCTAAGCAGGCGATTTGGAATATTACATCAGTATCTCTGGTTGATATTTGTTTAATTTTTATTGCTAATTCATCTAGAGTTAAATTCTGAAACTCATCTAGCAATTCTTCTTTTTTATCAATAATTTTATCTGAAAATTCCATAATTAATATCCTACGTTCATATATTAAATACGACAATATAAAAAATGTTAAAGTTTTATTTATAAATAAAAAAATATAAATTTAAATTTGATGAATTTAATTGGCATTCTATTTGCAAACACTCTTTGAATAAAAGTTATTACAAGAGTTAAAGTTATGGATACTATTAAAGATCAATTATCTTTTTATGCTTCTTCCCTCCAATTAAGAGGTAGAAGAAACAATATCTTAGCATCTAATATAGCTAATGCGGCAACTCCTAATTATAAAGCTAGAGATATTAGCTTTGAAGATGAGATTAAAAAATTTGACCAAAATGGACCTATTAAAACTTCACATGACAAGCATTTTGTTCACAATTCAGGTAAGTCAATTCATGAAACATCATATAGAGAGCCACTCATACCATCTCTAGATGGTAACACTGTTGAATTAGCTGTCGAACAAATGCAGTTTGCTGAGAATTCAATGAGATATACTTCAACTGTAAACTTTCTTAATGGCAAAATTAATAAAATTATGTCAGCAATTAAAGGTGAATAATGGATATTAAATCAGTATATGATATTGCGGGTAGAGCCATGGCAGCTCAATTGGTTAGATTAAACACCGTAGCATCGAACTTAGCTAATGCCGGATCAACAACTGGAGATCCCAACACAGTATATAAACCACTGAAACCTGTTTTTAAAACTGAATATAGTGATTTAGTCAAAAAAAATGGAGTGGCAACTGTTGATGCAATTCAAGTAAAAGAAATTGACCGCGATCCTATCAAAACATATATGCCATCACATCCTGCGGCTAATAAGGAAGGCTACATATTTAAGGCTCCAGTCAATGTAGATGAAGAGATGGTAGATATGATGGAGGCATCCAGGCAATACCAAAATAATGTTGAGGTAGTTACTACTCTCAGAGCTTTAACCATGCGAACTTTACAAATTGGAAAATAAGGAAATATAATGTCTGAAATTAATTCTTCAAATCAATCGTTAACAAATATTTTAGATAAATTAGGTATTAACGCATCAAAAGAAAAATTTGCACCAAAAGAAACTAAAGATCAACTTGGTCAAGATGACTTTTTAAAATTAATGACTACCCAATTACAAAATCAAGATCCATTTGCACCAGTTGATAATGCAGACTTTATTGCTCAAATGGCACAGTTTTCAACTGTAACTGGCATAACTTCAATGGATCAATCTATAAAGTCAATAAGTGACCAACTATCTGAGATGCGAATAGCTTCCACAACGCAATTGATGGGACATTCAGTTCTAGTTCCAGGTAAGTATGCTAGACCAGACAAGGAAGGTATCATAAGCGGGGTTGTTGATTTACCAGAGACAGCTGGAAATCTTAATATCATATTCGAAAATAGTGATGGTCAAGTATTACATCAAGATGCCTTAGGCATGCAAAAAGCAGGTTTAGTTGGATTTGAATGGAAAGACCTTCCAGAAGAAATTAAATCTTCTAACTCTCCAATTACCATAAGGGCATTTACTGGAAACGTTGGCGATACAGGAGAGTTATCTACGCAAGTTTTTGCTAGTGTATCAGGTACTTCTAAAACCGATACAGGTGTGATGTTAGAAGTTGAAGATTATGGGACTATCGATCCATCACAGGTAGTAAGATTTAAAAATTAAAAAATTAATATATACTAGGAGAAATTAGAGATGTCATTTTATACCGCTCTTACAGGACTAAACGGATCACAGGCAGATATATCAGCCACTTCAAATAACATAGCAAACGTGGCTACAACTGGTTATAAAAGAAGTAAAGCAGAATTTGGTGATATTTTTGCTAC
>ENA-ORDA01000123-ORDA01000123.1-marine-metagenome-genome-assembly--contig:-NODE-123-length-75668-cov-9.061528_pt1 | contig 75668 bp, 57 predicted proteins | sample MGYA00237778_ERZ508506 | MGnify/ENA primary metagenome ERZ508506 (study PRJEB26177, sample SAMN06267891) | marine metagenome | isolation source: Monterey Bay, California, USA | place: Pacific...
GTGTGGTTGTTCATGGATGGGACATCGGGGACGTTTCCGTTGTTGGTGACATTGAACGTGTATCGGACAATCTTTCCTGGTGCAGATGTCTTGACTGCGTTGTCTACCCTCGGGTCCATTGAGATTTGCATGTCATGGAATTCGTTCACGGTGACAGACATTTCAATGGTATCACGTAGACGAGTTTCTCGTCCGCTTGAGTCGGGATAGGCTTCTTCTGAATATGCTTGGAGGACGACGGTATATTCGCCAGCGTCAACCTTGTTTGGAACGTTCATGAGAACTTCAAACGCCTGGTAGGTATCGGGCGAAAGTTCCATCAAACCATCGCGAGGGATGTCAATATCCCAAATGACATCAACGCCAAAGGCATCCGTCACACGAGCAAGACGGAAATCAAATCGGTCCGGCCCGTTTCCATCGTTTGCAACAGTGATCGGCAAGGCGATTTGGTCGCCGGGGTTGACATCAATTTCTAATCCGACATCAGGGTCAATACCCGCATCCAGAACATATTCGTGGATGACATTAGTGGATAAGATGACGGAATCCGAAATACGCGGGTACCCTTCTAGGTAAGCCTTGACCGTAACAGCTGGCCCAAGGCCTGCTGTTGCATTGCTTGGAGCGCACACATCGACACTAACTGACTTTGTCACGGATTCATCTCCGCCTGAGATGGTCCAAGGAAGAGGTACTCCAAGGGCTGCGTCTGGATTGTTTGAGGCATCCGTGAAGTCGACATCAACAACCCAGTTCTCAATGGTCCATGCATCCATGTTAATGCCGTCTGGCTTTACTTCGGGTGCACCTGGTGTCACGAAGACAAGGTCTCCGGAATCGAAATTCTTGGTCACATCAATATCGTATGTTGCGCATTCTCCAGGCAAGACGTATGTGCTTGTATCATCGATTTCAAATTCAATGTTTCCAGTTGAACGTATGGATACAAAGACACTCAATTCAAGAATATCGTAGGTTCCTTTCTCTACTGACTTAATCGGCTCACCTTCAGACCAGCCCTTGACATAAACCACGAAGGCCCCTGGGTCTTCGGTGGTTGGAACGCTGATTTCCAAGTTCTTGGTTACAGACTGTCCCGGGTCAAGTTCTACCCGTGTTGGGAAATTAATCTGCCATCCGAACGGCAAGAGCCATTCTTGCTGCCCTTCCAAACTGTTCGAATCCCAGAACACGAAAGCGTCATTGACGTTTCCTGTATTGGTAATCGTGATTGAGAAGATTGCCGTTTGGCCTTGTTCAATATCAGCCATACTGTGCGATGTATCCAAGTTTATTCCGTGAACTACGTCCATCAATGTAAGAGTGGTAATGTCGTTCTGAATTGCTGGGTCCTTGTAGGATTGTGCAGTGACCTTAATCTCACCAAGTTCGTCTCCATTTGCCTGGTAGATCGACGGAGCTTGCACACGCATGTAGAAGCGGATGTCCTCTCCACCTTCAAGGAAAATTGGAGTATCCGGGAAGATGCTTGAATGGTTGGAAGCAAAGTAGAGATTGGCGGTCCAGTTCAATGGAACACCGGAAATGTTCAATCCGTAGGTATCTGCAACCAAGTCCTTCGGGCCAGGTGTAGAATTGTTCATCGTCATGTTGTAGATGGTTTGCTCTCCGGGTTCAATCACGTGATAGAAGGTCTCGCCTTCTTCGTAGTCAAGGTCTACTTGTCCTGTAAGTACGTGAGAGTAACAGATTGTGAATCGGTTGTTGTTTCCATCAGCACCACACTTGTTCGTATCGGACCAAGCAATGTGAGCTCCACTTCCCAAATCGTTGGAAAAGGCTGGAGGCATTCCAATGCTCGGCTGACGCCCACTATTAGGCCCCAATTTATTCGAATTCCAAGAGGTTACTGGTATAGCCTCCCACGGGTCAAGGGCTGTAAGGCCGTCCCCAGTCAAATCCGTTTGATTAAGACGTACATACATGATTTCCTCATTCGCTGAGGTGTTTCCTGAATCAACCCAAGCGATGTGGACATTGTTCTGATCATCGGTAAGTAATGATGGGAAGACTGAATTTCCTGCATAAGGAGATGCTGGCGGCAGTCCGTTCTTTCCTTCAACGTTGGAGATAGCGATATCGTTAATCTTCTTGATGGCGTAGGTGGACAATCCTTGTTCAGCACCGTCCCAGATACCAGCACCCTGAAGTCGCAGTTTTGTGTAGTAGACTTCGTAATTGGTATCCTTCTCGAATCCGTAATCACGTCCGTCCATCCAAGCGATGTGCGTGTTTCCTTGCATGTCTACGCCAATGGAGGGGTGGAAGGAGTATGCGTCGTCAATGGTAACACGCGTGTCATTCACGACAACCAAGTGTCCGTCTGCAGCGGGGCCTGTGTCTTCGATGTAGGATTGCCCGCTAACGGAGTGTCCGTTTTCTCCCGGAACGAACGTAGGGTCGTTGTTCATCTTCGCATACGGGTCAAGTACCGTCATGTAGATTTCACGTGAGTTGTTGGTAGAAATGTAGACCATGGCTTCAACGAGAAGGGCCATTTGGTTGGTACCGCTTCCTGATGGGAACTCGTATGCTTGGCCACCTGAATCGGTGTTAGCAAGTGTGTTTCCTGGACAGTTACGAGTATTCGTGGAGACAATACCGTTTGGGCACTGAACCAAGTCCATGAAGTGAGATTGGATGTTACCCGCTCCGCCGTATCCTTGTCCGTAAAGACCGACAGGGATGACGCCTGCAAGGAGACAGTTGTCGTGTGCTTCTTGAATCGCAGCTTTGTCATCGGCTTGTTGGGACGGGTCTCCGTCCTTTGGCCCTTCATCGGAAACTGGGATGACGATCTTTGTCGCGTTTGGGTTCCAACGGTGGTCGTCACCGGTTGGAGGGTTCCCTGGAACGTTTCCTTGAGCGTCTTTCCAAGAGAGGCAAGCCCAGTTTGAACCTGGACCCCAATCTTCTCCAGAATATCCGGAGTAAGTGTTGCCGTTGTAAACTGTGCCTGGAAGTTTGCGGATACCACCGGAATCATCACCGGGGTTTTGGCCAAGAGGTGTGGTTCGTGGGCCTGCATTTTGGTTGTAACCCTGGCAGTTTCCTGAACTAGCAGCACCAGGTAGTGTGTTACCAAGTCCGTAAATGGTTTCGTATACGGTCATGTTTGCTACTTCAAGCATAGGCTTGATTCCTTGGAAGTAACTTCCGGATGCAAAGTTGCCTCCGTAAACGACTGTGCAGATATCTGCCCACTCGGTGTACATTGAACCTGAGGTGTCAACGATGAAGGCAAGTTCGACTTTACCTCCTCGAGTATCGTCCCAAGCGATTTGGACGTAGTCGTTAGCGTCTACGACGACGTCTGGGTGCCCTTTGTGTCCAATGATGGGCGTGAGGAGTGTGTCATCAAACAAGGTGACGATAGCACCGGATGCAATAACAGGTTGAATCATTGAGTAGTAAATTTGAGGTTGATTGAAGAATTTACCAAGTTGATCATAGTTGTCTTCCCATACAATGTGGATGTTGTTTTGGCTGTCGATATCTAGGGCTGGCCAATCTCGATTTTGGGAGCGGCGTTCAATGATGGTGTCATCAATTGCGGTAATGGTCCCATCATCAGATGCGGAACCGTCCATTGGTGTAGTCCAAGGATTGAGGGCTGTGTACATGATGGCGTGTTGGCCCGATTTGTCGGCCCATACAACGTGAACTCGGTCAAGCTCATCCACCTTCATGTCCGGATGCCAAATCTTGTGGAGGCCCGGGTTGGTTATCTGTGTGGCATCAATGAGCGTTTCTCCACGAGGCGAGAGCATCGAATAGTAGAGGTGTTGATTGTTTCGAGTCCAAACAACGTGAACGTTTCCTGAACTGTCAGAGCCTACCGATGCTTGTGCATCAGACGAGGCCCCTCCGTCAACAATTTGGACGGCTTCGGTAATGACGACTGTGCTTGCTGCGACGCTGACGCTTGCCATAAGCAAGCCGGACATGACGGATAATACCATGAGGGATGCAAGGCTGATTGACTTTGTTTTTTGATTCATATGGCCACCTCTAGTGAAAGAACAGTCAAACGGTGTGTGTCTTCCTACTTAACCGCGTCCCCTTTCGGTCTTATTTATCAAAGCCCAGTGGCCCGTTTTCAAGCGAGAAAGAGTCGCATAGGAGTTGAACGAATCAAGCCCATTCTGATGGGTCAAATCCTGAACCAAATGACATCTTCTCATCGTATTCAACTTGTGGCGTGTTCGTTTCACTGACATCCATTGGAGGCTGGTTTTGTCCGCTTTTAGCCTTCTTCCAATCGTCTACGGGACCCGGTTTTCCAACACCTGGGCCGTAAGAATACTTAATTTCGTGAATAAGAGCAAGTTTCGCGAGCCAAAGTTTGCGTAGACTGTTCATGAATTCGTTCTTGCTTAATCCGTCAAACCAAATAGGTAAACTCACGTTGAACGCCTGCATTGGACCTGGTTTCTTTTCCTCTTGATGTCCCATGTGAACCACCCAATCAACGCCAGAGCGAATCAAATGAAGTCTGCTTTCATGAATCCATTCACTCCAGTCACTTTCTTCATCATCCATGTGCTCCTTCATTTCTTTTTGTTGGCCCTCATCAACTCGAGTCATGCTTGATACCGCGACAAGGTCTCTGCCTTTTGGAATCACTACGGCGAACATGTGCCCTTGCTTTCCACCAGGATACCGAACGAGAAAGTGAGCGTTAGCCCTTGGATCGTTTTGTGCCTTTGCAGTTAGGCGCTCTTCAGTAAACCACTGCTTGAGTTGATCGGATACTTCTTCAGGCGTCATGGAACATCCGAGGACTTCCTCCCGTTTGAACCGAACCCTTAGGAATTCGTCACGGTTTCGTTTGCCTCAAGGAGGTTTTTCAATAGCCGAGTGAGGTTTTGTCGGTCGTCGCCCTTCATCCATCGTCGTCGCCATGCTTTACGAGAGTCGACGTAATCATCCCACGTCCACGAGAATGTTTTGCCACTGAACCAAAATACCGGGAAAAGGGCAAGGTATGCCAGGCTCGCTGCAACAAAACGAAGCATACCCGATTCGCCAAGAGCAATTCGCCAATCAAATCCTACAAGTGAGGTTAGAGATTCATGGAACATGAATGCCGCCCCAAGCCACAATGCTGCAATAAGGGGCCAAACGAGGAGTGACCCGAAGAATGCTGCCAGGAACTGATAACTCGTCCGAGCATCCTGCCCTTCGTCGGTTGAATCGCCAAGAAGGCGGCCCAAGGCAACCTGGAATCCCAACGAGGTTACAGAAAATGGAAGGAACGTCAAAAAGAGAAGGGTTCGTAGGAACACTGGCACGATGTGAAGTGGATTTGCACGGCGCAATCCATTGCCCGCTGAATTGAGGTCTCGCCCGTCCAATCCTTGGTTCTCTAAAATTTCGGCAGCTACGGTTGCATCAGCAATGCGCACCCCTTCCAAGGGGAGTGGAGGAAGTGCATTTGAGGGAGTTCTCATTTTATTTTTTACGACACGTGCAGCGTGAACTTCATCCTGCCATGTAGCAAGCGGAGTATTGTTCATTCTGGCCTCAACATGGGCAAGAAGGTGAACGCCTCGATGCTCCTCCCATGAGTCGGTATGTGCGGTAAATGCCGGTAATTTTTCTTGGAGTTTGTCACGAACTGCGAACACTATTTCTGCAGGAGGTTCCACCCAACTGCCTTTGGAGACTGCCTCTACTAACTCATCGGGTATGCTTTCTTCTGGTAGAGCAAGGGGTTCTCCAAACTCAATGTATTTGTCGGTTCGGAAATATTCACGACGACGGTAATGCAATCCTACAGGAAGAAGCGTTGGCATGGGGAGGTCATTTGCTTTTGCGAGGGCTGCGGCTGCTAGAACAGTTCGAAACGGTCCGGTTCGGAACCGTATCATGTGCGAGTTGTCGTGGCTCGTTCCTTCGGGGAAGAGAACGCAGCCAAACCCGTGAGTGATTCCGCTGGCAAGGGCGAGAAGCGACCGGCCGTTGATGTGCTGTGCTTCATCTTCCGTGCATCCACCTCGGAGCAATTCTGCTTTACGCACAACTGGCTGTACGGCAAGTTTTCGTGTCCACCAACCCAGAAGAGGCCGAGTCACAAGATCGTGCCTTCCGCCAACAACAAATTCTTTCGGATGGTGAAGAAAAACCCCAAGTGGGTCCATGAGACCGTTGGTATGCCAAGCGCAACACATTGAGCCGCCGCCGCCTTTTTCCAATGGTGCTTCACGGGTAGATGATGTGGTCCTGAATTGGATTGCTGCAACCCGCCTGCACATCCAAAACGCCACCTTCGTCCAGAAATACGAACCCGGGATTGTTGAATCATATGTTGGAAGGGGCGTAGCAAGAAGTTTGTCCATTCGCATGTTTTTAGCCGAAGAAGAAAGGATGGGGAGTGTTTCCCCGTTGTGTACCAACTCTTCCTCTTCAGTGACAATCGTGGCCATTACTTGCTCCCTCCTTGTAAATCGGAAGATAGGCGTGCGAGTTCCGAGTGGTTTGGTTCTCCTGCGCTTTGTGGGGGCCACATTGCCATCAAAGTCGCCCCACCGTCACCCTCTGTACGAGGGATGACGTGAATGTGAACGTGGGGAACTTCTTGTCCCGCCAGTGGGCCGTCGTGGATGCAAACGGTGAAGTCAGAAGTGGAAAAATGTCGTCCGAGTATCTGTTGCACATCAGCAACCCCTTCCATCAATGCCCCGCGTTCGTCCGAATTCAGTTCACTCAGCCGTCGTACACTGCGCCGTGGGATGACCAAGGTATGCCCGGATCGCCGAGGGAATATATCAAGAAAGGCAAACCATTGTTCACCTTCTGAAACAAAGTGAGAAGGGATTTCACCCCGCAGGATATTATCAAAGAGGGTCACCATTGTCTCAAGCGAGAACTACGATGTCTTTCTTCATTGTGGAGGAAGTACCCAGTGCCCACCCTCTCCTTTCTTGAGAGCAAGGGTTCCAATTGACCCGAGGTGGTCTACCGTGTTGTGGTGAAGAAGGTCTTCATTTGATGATTCAAAATCGCTTCGTTGGAATGTTCCTCTTGACTCTTTGCGTGCCATTCCAGATTGAGTTGATGCAATGAGCATTCGTACCGACGCTTGTGTTCTGAAAATTTCTAAGAGGTTCGTATTAGCGATGAGCGAAGCCTGGTCGAGATGTATCGACTCTGCAGCGACCGAAGCAGATTCAAGTTTAGTCAAAAGGTTGCTAAGGGAATCGTGCGTGTAGTCCGAAGTTGCGGCAAGTGCTGCACGAACTGAGGCCATTACGGTCCCACAACGAACAACATGTGTCCCTTCTCCGTCCCCGAGCATTGCTGAAAGGTCTGCAGATGATTGTTCAAGAGAGGATGTCAGTGCATCTGGGGAGCCAAAGGTACGGCCTTTGACCCATTGGCCAGCATGAGCCCCCGCTGCAAGTCCAGAGCATAATCCGTCAAGCATCCTGTTACCCGGTAGGGCGGCTGCCCCATGCATTCCCGTACAGGCTGCATCGCCCGCTGCGTAAAGCCCAGTGAACCAGCGAGCCCAAGTGTTAACGACGCATCGGCCGTTAAGATCCACCGGCAATCCACCAATTGTATGGCCCGCTAGAGGCTCAAGAGCAACGGTTTGACGATTCATGTCAATACCAGTTCGTTGCTGGACAAGACGGAAGATTGACCCCCACCATGCGGCGTTGGAACCCATTTCCCTTGCATCAAGAACAGGTTGGACTGCCGCTTCAATGGCTGCACAAGCCTCAATTGGACTCATCGAGTTGACTTCAATCGGGGCGCCGCTTCCTTCGTGGACTCGTGCTCCGTCGGAAAGAAGGTCGAGAGGAAGGAAGAGGTTGGTCCCCTTGATGACGAGAGGGTGCTTCATGACGAACTCCATGTCTCGCAATGGGACGCCAGCCCTGAAGGCCATGTCCATGCCCAAGCCAGAAATTCCGCTTGTATATGCGCCGTCAAAGCCTTCGTCAGCGATGATAACAGCTTTGGATTGTAAGCCAATGACGCGTCCGTTTACCATGTCAAGGGCGATTATCCCGGTTACGGTTTGATTGTTGTGAACCAGCGTGAGGGGGATTTGGTCGCCTCTGCGTATGACTCCATGGCGCATGCATTGTTCTTCGCTAATTTGTTGCAATTCACGAGCGGTGGTACTTCCTGCACCAACGTTTCTTGGTTGTGAATGCCCAAGGGCTTTCCGAACCATAGGAAGGCCTTGTGCATCTCTGCGGAAATTCAAGCCTCGGCGCTCAAGCAAGTCAACGATCTTAACCGCCTTTGCTGTAGTTGTTGACACCATGTCTTGATCAGAAAGAAATTCACCACAACGGATAGTATCCTCGCGATGACTGCGGTTATTGGACTCTTGAAGAGAGGCTGAAAGTCCAGTAAGCGGGGCCATTCCAGGTTCTCCGAGCCCTGTCGCTGACATCAACAACGTGTTGGCTCCTTCTTTTGCAGCTTCGGCAGCAGCATGCAATGCTGCCGGGCCGTCTCCCAAAACGATGACATCCCATGCTTCCATGACTTCACTTCCGACATTTTTGCCGAAGCGTCGGCCCGCCATAAGGAGCGCGCTTCTTTTGTCTGCAAGAAACAGTAATTTTTACTGTCTCTTTTTGTTCACAAATGGGTTTTAGGAAGCGGTTTTGAGGACCAGGAACGCGCTTGTTCCAGCTTCTTGTTCTTCTGCCTGTAATGACTGCTGTTACGGTTTTTCACGATGGTTCGTAAGACGCGAGATTCTATCACGACGCCTTCGTCGTCTCGAAGAATAACTTGTACGTAGCGCTCACCCTGTAATTTCCCGCCCCAGGCCACTCCAAGCCATAGAACGACGCCTTTTTGCAGGTATCGCGGGACCCAATCCAGAGCATCGTCTTCACCTGTGGCATTGAGTTGAACCGAGTGACGTGGAGGGGGGCAAGGTTGGAGTTCAAAGCGATGGTCGCGAACAACCGGTTCGCCTCCTGGGCAAACCACTTCGATTCGTGCGACCGTGGATTTGAAGGATTGGTTATTTAGAGCGATGAAAAGGTGACCTGTTCCCTCCTCACATTCAGAATCCAAGGCGACGTCCATTCTCCAAGGTGAGCGAAGAAGCATGGGCGAGCCTGATAGCAAATCAAGTTGAAGCCGCTCAAGAAGCCTGAACGCACTAGGCTGCCAAACTCGGGCGTGTTCTAGAAGGCGTTGAAGAGAGCGCCAGTTGAATTTGGAGGATTCATCGAGTAAAATTTCGCTTAATGCATCAGGTCGGATAAATTCTGTCAGTTCGACCATTGCTTTCTCATCGTCAAGCTCATCATTTGCATGGAGATGAAGAATGTACAATACCCGCTCCCATGATTGATCTTTGTCGTAGCCAGGGAGGATGCTGTTTCTAAATTCGTTGAGCCATTCAAGCCATTCGAGGTAAAGGTCGGGGTCGAGATGGAGGACGATGAGTTCTCCCAAGATAGAACCGAGTTGGGTTGGGTGGTGAGTTGGTGCATGGTGTACCAAGCAGGGCATTTTGTCGCCTTGTTGGCGAACTGCATCGGTTGTGAAATAGGAGTGAAATGTATGGGCAAAACCAAGCGTCATTGCGACAAGGAAGGACAGGTTCCAAACCAACGAATCTTCAGTAATTACCGTCCCAAGGCCAAGTAAAAATACAGCACTGAACGCAAGTAATGCATTGACTGAGTTGTGTCGGCGGACATCTGTTAACCCTTCCAAAATTCGGTCCATTCCGGGCTGAGAGCGCAATGAGAGTTTTCCGCCAATGGCTTCATCGTCAATTTCTCTGAGAGAGATTCTCGCTTGAATGGACTGCCACATTGCTTCTCCAGCGAGAAGTGGGGGGAGGATGCACAGTGAAAGGGGCGCTAGCCAGAACAAAATCACATAGCCGGGATTTGGTGGCGCAGTTTCTGGAAAGAGGACGGAGACGAGAGCAACAATAGCAACACTCAACCCCAATAATAAGCGAAGCAATAGAAGAAGGCGCTTGCGAGCAAAGGTGCCGACTTTCATACGAAGTTCTTCTTGCCGTTGCCACTTCTCAACGGTTCGCTGAAGTGGATTTTCGGTTCGGTCAAATCCATGCCCGTAAGGGTCTGGCAGGGCCGCGGCGAGTTCAACCTCTTCTCCCGCCTTCACTTCGCCACCGTACCTGCGTATACATTGTTGAATATGGCTCTTGTCCAAATAAAAAAGCGGGCGTGGCAGGATTCGAACCCGCGATCTCCGGCTTAGGAGGCCGGTGCATTATCCAGCTGTGCTACACGCCCAATCCAATGTGATGGACAATGTTTCAAGATGCTTCCGATGGTTATTGCTCTGCGTGCTCTACGCCGATTTCGGCAACCCGGTGTAAGAACGCTTCAAGTTGAATACGCCCTTGTGCAGAGCGTTGCAAAGACATATCGCAAAGTGACAGGGCGTTCAAGAGTGCCGTTAGCAACTTGGGGTCAAAGTGAGAGCGACCCGCCGTCAAAAATCGATGAAAGCGATCGACGACCTCTCTTGAATCCATATCATGTGCATTCATCATTTGGTCCAAAGCCCCCATGGCCCCTTTCAATACTCGGCTGTTTTTCTCACCCTTCTTTTCCCATCGCCAATCATGGACTCGGCCTCGAAGAGCCTCCTCTAGAATGAGTTGAACTTCGCGAAGTGAGGTATTAGCCATGAGCGTTTGTACATTTTTACGGTCGTTCAACAAATCTCGTTGTGCGAGCAGTTGAATCATGAAGATGGCCTTCCTGAGATTACCATTTGCTACGTGGGCTACATCGCCAACCAAGCCTAATGCTGCATCGTGTCCTTCTTTTCCAAGGATTGTGTTCAGTCGTTGCTCAATCATGACCCGTGAAAGAGTGGGTATACGGACATGCTGGACTCTGCTGCGTAGTGCCTCAATCATTCTTGATGGAGTATGTGTTGTGAAGATGAACCGTGCACTTCGGCTGCTTTCTTCCATCATTCTTCGCAAGTACGATTGGCGTGCATGACCGAGATAGTCGGCGTCTTCAATGACGATAATTCGTGACACTGGAGCTCGTCCAGATGATGGGTCGCGTGGTGATTCTTGTCCGGATGGAGGTGGAGTTCCATCGCCTGTGAGACTCATGGAGTGGTCAAAGGCATCAAGACTCGTTCGGCCAGCCAGCGTGTCTTCTGACCCTGAACCCTCTGGACGTAAGAACGCCTCAAACTTGGCCATTGCTCCAGCAGTTTTGGCGAGATCTCGCGCTTGAAGAACGTGTGTTGTCGACGACCAAGCCGGGCCGAGAACCTGTCTACAGACGAGGCGGTAAGCGGCAGTTTTTCCACAGCCTGCCGGGCCTGAAAGTAAGAGATGAGGGGGGTTGGAGCCAACCGCAGCCCTCTCAAGAGTTTGAATCAAACCTTCTGGAGCGACGAGTTCCGAAAAGAAGCGTGGCTGGTATTGCTCAAGCCACATCGTCATAATAACTGCAAATTGACCAAGGTCTTTCAACTCTGCGAGAAGGTAAATTCTCACTCAGCGTTAATGCGCTTGGTGCCGTGACGGCGGAGTTTCATGAAAATACGGGAACCGCAAGCCTTGCAGCTGATTCCGTTTCGCTCTCGATGGAACGATTCCAGGCTTCCACAGTCTGCGCATTTGTAATCTACGAGTTCAACCATAATGTCTCTCTCCATTCACCGCGACCGTGCATCCCGTTTTGAACCTGTTTGTCGCGAACGCCCACTAATAAGTTCGTCAAGAGTTGCAGGAGCCATCACATAAAGTCTACCAGTTTCGTAAAGATAGGCGATTCGAGAACGTACGGCAGAAGCCGTGCGTTGATGCAAACGGGCTATTTCATTCAGACAGCATTGGCTCTCAAGATTTTCAATAAGATCATCATCTTCTGAACCAGACCAAGTTTGGCCGCTACGGGGTGACATGTATGCCTCAGCAGTGGTTGCCACCAACCAAGCCGGGCATGAGGCGGATGCGGCTGCCTGCGTCAATGTTCATGTCGGCCACGTCAGAGGTGCTGACGAGTTGGTCGTTCACGAACACCCAGGTTCCTGGAGCGCTTTGAGCCTTGTCTGCGATTTCAGCTTGGGTCATGACCACTTCGGAGTGGCCGGACTTGTCTGCGATTTCGACGTTGAAGGTTGGGGCGTTGCCACCAACCAAGCCGGGCATGAGGCGGATGCGGCTGCCTGCGTCAATGTTCATATCGGCCACGTCAGCGGTACTGACGAGTTGGTCGTTCACGAACACCCAGGTTCCTGGAGCGCTTTCGGCCTTCTCAACGATTTGTTCTTGGGTCATCTGAACCACACTGTGGCCAGATTTGTCTGCGATTTCTACTTCAAATGTATTGTCCATGGTTTCCACCTTTGAGAAGAAGAAACTCCGACCACATATAAACCTCGGAAAAATCCAGGATTATTTCTGTCACGGTGTTCATTTCAACTCCACAGAAGTTGAGGTCTCTAACCGGATATAAACATCAAAGTTTGAGGTTGGCTTGCCGACTCAAAAGATGGATTTGCATGCTGTGCTCAAGGATAGCAGCATTAGCCCATGCTTGGTCAAAATCTGCACCAACTGCGTAGGCACCGTTGCCACGGACAACAACACAACGCATGTTCCCTTGAGTAAGTGCTTCTCTAACTTGGCGAAGGTAATCATCAGGCTGCTCGTCATCGGGATCTACAATGATGATTTTTCCGATGTGATGTTTACCGACTTCATCGATTGGATTGAGCAATACAAGGTCCTTTTCACAACTAGCAGTGGTTGTGTGAGGAGCATGCATATGAATGACTGCTGCAGGCCCACCGGTTACCACCGATACCGACGCAAGAATGACTTCCATTACGTGCCAGTCGGTAGGGGATCCTCGTGGCGAAGTTCCCCCAAGTTGGCCGGCACACAAACTTCGTTCGTTCATTCTAGGAAGCATAGCCATATGACGACTTGATACCATAATGTTGGGTTGGTCGGGAGAGATCATAGCCAAACTTCCCATTGTGGCTCGAATCAAATGTTCTCGGTCAAGTTGCCTCCCCATGCGTACAAAGTCAGAAACGACGTGAGCGGGAATGACAATGTTATTTTCCACAAGAGGGGGCATGGGCGGCTCCTCCAACTGCTCAATGACCTCAGTTGCTCCGACAACAGATTGGCGCAGGCGGGCATTTTCCATGTGAAGCCTTTCAAGCTCCGCCTCTTTTTCCGCCAGTGCATTGAGCATTGCCTCTGAGGGTTCTGCGGATGGGGGAATGGTTTCAACGGGTTTTTCGGAACTCTCCTCAATTTTAGCGGTTGGTTCTTCAGATTCTTTAGACTGAGGCTCTAATATTGGCTCTGGTTCGTTCGCAGGCAAAGATTCAGTGACAGTGGGGCCTTCTTCTGGCTCGGCGGTGGTTTCTTCCACGATTGTAGAAGGTTCCATCTCTATTGTTTCTTCAGCGCTAGGAAGTTCACTTGGGGTTTCCTCTGGCTCCTCTGGCTCCTCTGGCTCCTCGGGAGGCGTGGAATTAGATGGTGGGCCGCTAGGTGGGCCGGATGGAGGGCCACTGGGTGGGCCGGATGGAGGACCGCTGGGTGGGCCGGATGGAGAACCACTGGGTGGGCCGGATGGAGGACCGCTGGGTGGGCCGGATGGAGGGCCGCTGGGTGGGCCGGATGGAGGACCACTGGGCGGACCGCTGGGTGGGCCGGATGGAGTTGGTTCTGTTGGTTCATCGTCAGATGTTGATGGCTGAGGTGAATCCTCTGATGCTTCGTCTACGGCTGTTTGGCCTTCCTCTTGAGCCTCATCATTTGTTTGAACTGGTTCTGTTTCTTCTTCAGGCTGCTGTTCGAGTCCGGATATATCTCCAAAAGCTCCGCCTAGCATATTCTCTAATTGGTTATTTTCAGCTTCTTCTCGTGCGATTTCTGCTGATGTTTTCGGTTTCGCCATGGTAGCACCCAATTCCCCCACATGGCGCGGCTTAAATAGCGGTTGCGCCCCCGACGGGTTAAATCTGCCCGCTTGGTGTAGAGGTTATCATGCAGGATTGTCATTCCTGCGACCCGGGTTCAATTCCCGGAGTGGGCGCCTCACTCTTCCTCAAGGAGAGTTTCGTATGTCTTTTTTTCTCGGTTTATAGGCCGTGCAGGCAGAAAATACCACATCAATGGTAAGACGAGAAGGGAGTCTAAATTCTTCCCGAGCTCGATGTTAAAGGTTGACTCAAACGCAACAAATGATTTCCCTCCCGTTTCGTTTTCCTCCGGCGGCTCAGCGATTACACCTGCTCGGTCTTCCTCATCAACCAAGCCAAGATCATAACCTGAGAAGTCGGCTTGGAGTTCAAACCCAAGCCAAATCGGTTTGAGTCCAAATGAGTCCTCTGTATGAACAAAGGATTGAGTCTCGATTTCTGCACCTGGTGTACTGCCTGCCTTTGACCCCTCATCGTCACCACCTCCCAAACTCGCAACATAGCACATTGGGAACGCAGTAAAGGCCACGAGGGTCAATGCGAAGGCAAATGCGCGTAGGTAATGGCGCCACTTCCACGAAGCCATCATGATAAGTTCGCTCAAAACAAGAATGACAAGGGATATTTTGATGAAATCACGGCCTAATTTGAGCCAATCTCTCTCGTTTCCTTCTGATGCAGAATCCTCTGTATTTGTTGGTTCATCGGCAGCCGTAGCGTTGTCGCTATCGCTTGAATTTACTGGTACAGTAGCACTGTCATCACGTTGTAGGGTGTACAGAAAGAATGAGGTCGCTCTCTCAATTCGAACATCGATGAGCGTCTGTTCATTATCAATCGCCACCAGCGAATGAAACTCGGTTGGTGCTGGTCGCCCTTCTGTGTAGGATGCTTCAACGGTTGCAACCAACCATGCTGAAATGAATACATGGACTGCAAGCAACGCAGTGATGGCCAAACGCACGGCGCCAGAGCCAGCGAAAGCGCGTGGACGGGGCGGCCTCATGGAAGACGCCTAGCGTTCGTGCTTTTTGAGTCACTCGTTGTTTTCACGACGGCGGGTGCTACCAGCAAGGGCTGCAATCCCAACCATAGCCAACACAGAAAGTGGAGAGAGGAATGGAATAAGTCCTGCATCTTCTGCAATATCTTCTGCAGTATCTGGTACTGCGGTTCCATCTCCGTCATCTCCGTCGTTATCGACTTCCTCGAGGCCAAGTTCCGAGACATCGGCACCGGCTTGTTCTAGTGCGTCTTCAAGAGCGCTGAGGTCGTGGTCTTCAATGTCCACGATGTCTTCAATATCCTCAAAGTCAACCATTTCAGTTTGGGCCTCTTGTGCAGGCACGCCGGTCAAGTAACGAATAGACATGAAGGTCATAGGCAAGTCTTGGCTGTATCCAGTTGTTGCTGGTCCAGCAATGACGTACTTTTCCTCATCGTCATCCATAGCGTAAAGTCCAACGCCGATGATTGTAGCATGCTCAGTACTCCACAACGGAGCCCACATACCATCAGAGTAAGGGAATTCAGGAATTTCGTTTTCTTCAAGGTCTTCAAAAGTAGTACTAAGTTGTTCGATAAAGTTTTCAGCAACATTTTGGAGGCTGGAGTCGGTGAATGCTTCCAAAATCGTCATGAGGCGGTCACTTGGTTCGCCTTCAGTGCTCACCTCTTCACAATTCGTCTTCGTTTGATAGGCTTCCGTTTCCCCCTCTTCAATTAGGGTCATAACGACACAGTATTCTCCTTCGGTTGAAACATCAAATTCGCCTGAGTACCACTCAGAGTAATCATCATGCATAAGTTGGCTTGTTTCTGTAAATACTTCGTTTCCTTGGTCATCTTGAACGCTAATGTGCAGTTCAGCATCGTTAGATGAAATATAGTTAGAATATTGGGCCTCCCAGTTGAGGGTCATCCCATCGGACCAAACGTCATGATAATTCCCTTGATGGCCCACCCACGCGTCTTCGCATGTGGTGTGTGACTCCATCATAACGTCACCTGAGCCAGTGGTAATGACTGCGTTGATGCAATATTCAAATGGTCCATGGCCATCGAAAGAAAATTCATTGTTAGCGTTAAAATAGGTGTTGTCGGAAGAGTAATCACAAGTATATGCTGAAGTAGCATCGCAAACGGTGAAGTCGTTCAGGCCAAACACTGTTCCATCGCTGTAACTTGATGTTACTTGGAGGTGATAAACTGCTGCTGCTCCTTCGTCCTCAAATTCTGAACAATCAGCGCTGTAGTCGTTTATGGAGTCCCAGGAAATCTCTGTTCCGTCGTTACATGTAAACATACGAGTGCCGTCTTGATTTTGTTCATCTTCGCCACCGCTGCAGTCTTGATTTCCATCGTTAACATCCTCCCAAGTTATTTCATCTGAGTCGTCACAGAGGAACGCATTAATGCCTAGGTCGGGAAGTTCATCAGCAGTGAATTCCCCATAAACAATTGCAGTCTCGGAGGAGTAGTAGGAGTTGACGGAAAGGTCTGATTCGTCAGACCCGTCGCTGCAGTCCTCGTAGCCGTCGTTGACCCACCACCATGAGATCCACTCGCCATTATCACACTGCCACTCATCATTGCCATCGTCATAGCCATCGTCATTGGATTCTGCGAGGTCAGACGCCCATTCTTCAAAGATGGTATCAACAATAGAATCTTCGAAACTCGCCTCAAGGTCTTCAGCGATTTCTTCCCCGAAAGATAGGGTGCTCTGTGCAAGAACATTGCCCATCATGGTAAACATCACTGGATTTCCTGGAGGGCAATCCACACAGGCGACAGCGTCAACGGTTTCGCCGTTTCCGAGGTCGACCTCAAAGTCGTTTCCGTCCATGTCCTGTTCCATCGAGAATCGGAATTCTCCATCAAACATCTCGTCGTAGTTGCCCGAGTGCGCGAAAGCATCGGAAACCGTCAAATCAAATTCTCCTGAGTCAAGTCCGAATTCTTCGGTTGGAAGTCCTGTGAAGTAAATTTCATAATCGGCTGCGCCAGTGTAGGTTCCACCTATTTCTCCGCAGAGGTCATTGACAGCGACTCCGCCCCATGGATACGCGTTAACTCCGTATTCTTCCTCGTCATCAGCGCAATTCCAATTTGTCTCGTAATTGTCAGAAGCCTCGATGTAGATTGGGCTTTCAGCGTCAAGACGCCAAACTGCATCGGTTGATTCCATGCTGTACCCAAAGCTGATTCCCGTAGCAAAGTCAACAGTGATTTCTTCTCCGCCGCCTTCCAGTGCAATATCAACATCAAGTGACATGTCAGCACTCACAGTCATGTCAAGGTCCATGTCGGCGCCTACAAGATTGTAGTCATCAGTGAGGTACTCTGTGTAAAGAATGTCCACAGTGAGAACGTTCTCAAACTGGCTGATCACGTCGATGTCAAAGGAATTCGCATCGCCACCAAATGATGCTGCTTCGTCCCAGTCGGTTAGAAGAACCCCGTCAAAGAGGATACCATGTCGTAGAACAACATCGCTGGTTCGACTCCACACTTCGATATCATCTCCGTTACCGTCTTGGATGGTTTGCATAGTGATGTCTTCGGTTTGGTGCACATAGACATTTGATGAACCCGTTGTCAGTTGCCCAACATCTAGGTTAAACCCTGCGGCGTCTGCATCGGCCATGATTTCAATGAGTAGTTCTTCGATGTCCATGCCACTCAAGTTTGAAAAGTCGTCATCAAGGCTGGACCAATCGTATTCAACACCATAGTAGAATTCCGAGGGGGATGTGGGTTGGGCTTGAACCATGGTAATTGGAGCAAGAGCAGTCAGCATTAGGAGGGTCACAAGTAGGCCGGATTGGGAGCGTCGCTTGAGGGACATTAACCCAAGGGTTTTTTTTGTCCATATTAAGTCTATTGCCGAGTTTAAGATGTTAATTTTGCCGGTTTTTCTTGTTTTCCTGACAAACCCGGACAAAATTTTCAAACATCTCTTTGCCGAATTCAGAATCGTTCACCTCGGGGTGGAACTGGAGCCCAAAACGGTTACCTGCATCGTTTTCCATGCCTTGAACCTTACAGGATGGGCTGCTTGCTGTGATGAAGAAGCCTTCCGGTACTTCATGCACTTCATCATTGTGAGACTCCCAGACCGTCTGAGTTTGTTCAGTGCCGGCGAAGATCTTCCCGCCCTCACGCTCAAGATTGATTTCCATTGCTCCAAATTCAGGTTCTGGCGACTCCCGAGCATCTCCTCCATAGTGCCGAGCCATGAATTGATGGCCGGCGCAGATGCCGAGAATCGGAATATCAAGTTCCAAGAATGCCGCACAATTGCCCAACTCTCCCGTCAAACCGACTCGTGCAGCTCCTCCAGAAAGGATGAGCCCGTCGAGCTCCCGCATCTCACTAACCGGCGTCGTGTTTTCAATGATTTTTGTATCCACTTTGAGGTAGCGCAACATACGCCACTCTCGGTGAGTCCATTGCCCTCCGTTGTCAACAACATCAATCACAAGAGGTTTTTCTGACATCAACGCCACCTTACTTTCTTGGCGGTAGAGGGACGACCATGAACATGCCGATGCATCAAAGAGGGAGGGGGGTTTCGGTAAATCATGCGCACAAGTCTCATGATAGGAGTGATTCTCTCTCTAATGATTGCGACATTGCCGCCAGCAATGGCGTGCGAAACCGAAGTGGAGCGGGCGCTCAACGGCGGGTTCCCCGCCCCAACGGGCATATCTCCAAACAAAGATGAATCCATCCGTGAATCGGTGAGATTGGCCAATATTGGACAAAGCGTAGCTCGAGAAATGCTCTGGCAGGTTCTCATGGGAGCAGAACTCAGTGAACGAGCCATCGCTGATGAAATAGACAGGGCGATGATCGAAAACGGCTCTAACCCAGATTGGCCCTCCTTTTCCACAATTGTCGCATCGGGTGCAAATGGAGCCATCCCCCATGGCGACCCAGAACATGATGGTGCGGGCCCAAAACAAGTACAAGTCGGTGATGTTGTTGTTGTTGACCTCGGTGCAAGAGTCAACGATTGGGTCAGTGATGTAACTAGAAGTTACATGGTCGGGGGGACTACAAATGACACCATCATCAAGGCATACATGGCTGTTTACGATGCCCAAAACCTCACCTTTCCCCTGATTGAGGCTGGTACGCCGGCTTGGGCTTTGGACGACATCGCTCGCGCCCACATCGAAGAGCAAGGGTTTGGTGACAACTTCATTCATTCACTCGGCCATGGATTTGGAGTCTGTGTCCATGAACCGCCCCTACTCTCTGGCGGAAGCGACGACCCGCTGTTTGGACTCTCGTACAATCAGCAGCCCCTTGCACCTTATGACGCCATCACCATTGAACCGGGAATCTACTTGGACGGATGGTTTGGAATACGAATTGAGGACGATTTTTTGGTCAACCAGGAAGACCATGAATTCTTGACGGTTGACTTGCCTCGTGGATTGGATTGGTTCATGATTGAACCTGATGCCTACGACATCTCAATGGCGTTTAACCCTCCCGTTGAAGAACGTATTGACTCAAATCAATTCTTACCGGTCCCGTTGGGACTTGTCGAAATACTCTGTTTGGTCGGACTGGCAGGATTGCGCCAAGACCGGGCGGAAGAACACGATGAGTGAATCAGCGGCGGTGGTGGAGCGTTACGGTTCCGCAAACTCGGCACCAAACCTTGGTTCCGTCCTTACGAGGTGTTGCACCGGCGATGTCAATGCTTGCTCCGCATTCGCACTTCACGATGTTGTCCATGATACGCCGAGGCGGGCGGGCTTCATGAAGTGAACGCTTGGTTCATAATGTAAAATTGCATTCAAATGCGACAAAGCACTTTGACGTAGAAAACCCTTTGATTTCAGCGAGGTCAACCACGATATCCTTAGCATCATGGTCGTGAAGAAGACGTTGTAGGTTGTCTGTATCTTCGGCAAGGTGTTCACGTTCTCGAATGGCCCAACCACGAATCAAAACAGGTTCTCCTCGTCGCAAGAGTGGCAGTAAATCGGGTAAGTGTTCAAGGCTATTGTGGGGTAAATTGACCAGCAGAACATCGGCTTGGCCAAGAAGAGAGGGTGTGTCGCTCCACTGGAGAGCATCGGCGCAAATGGCTTCTACCTGATTCAACGGGCCATCTGACCGCCTTGATTGCCAATATTCAATGTTCAATCGCAAAAGGTCAACGGCATCGGGATTCAAATCGCCTGCCAAGCAACCCTCGATCAAGCCAGGTTCCGCAAAAAGTAGAGGAAAGGCGGGGCCAACTCCTGCATAGGGGTCGGCGATTACGAGGGGGCGGTCAAGACGTATGCGGAGGTTCTGAACAGAAGTCAATGTCTTTTCTCGCTCGCTAGAAAGCCGTGTTGAAAAATAGGCTTTTGCAGGATCGACCCAAACAAAATGGCCGTGTTCTCGTACTCTTGTCCGAGTATGCTCTGTCCCATCACGAGTTTTAATGATGTCCAAATCACGAACGCGGAAATCTCCCTTTACTCCTTCATCCGCGCATATGACTCGGATGTTCGGCAACTGCTCCAACATGGCCTCAGCAATGCTTTCTCCATAAACTGCCGCTGCCCCCTCAAGTTTGACAATAAGGACATCGCCTTGTATTTCATAGGCCGATGGCCATGTTTCCGGAGGGAGTTCTTGCAGGGCTTCCGGTAAGCGTTCAGTCCAATGGACGGGGCCCTTGCCCTTTCCTTCGGACTCAATGTGTACATGTCCCTTCCAACATGCGTCTGTCTCATCAGGTGCATTTTCCATAAGGGGAATTCCTCTGAAGCCTCCATCCAAGCGAACAACTCCCGAGGTAGTAACCAGCCAGTGAGACGAGCGGCATAAGGCCAGCCAATCTTGAGTTTCCGCACTCGGCACTCTCAAATGACGCATGGCCTTCGCTCAAGCCAAGCGAACGGGAGGTTTGAGCATGGCGGAGGGTTCCACAACAGTACAAAACCTTCCGTTGACCGGTCTTCTGCTGGTTGGAATGGGGCCGGGAAGCGTTGGAGCCATGACCATTGAGGCCGTGGAAGCAGCCGCTGCGGCGACGCATCGCAGATACGAAGCCTACACTGCTTTGTGGCCGGATGATGAACTCAATCTTCTCGAACAAACCATTGGTCCCATTCAGCGGGTTATGCGGCCTGAAGTTGAACAACCTGAGGATTTGTTTGCACTTGCCTCCACTTCACTCGTCGCACTCTTGGTTGTTGGAGACCCTCTACAAGCCACCACGCATGTTGACTTGCAACTTCAAGCAGCTGAAGCGGGCATTGAATGCCGTGTCTTCCACGGCATCTCAATTACCACACTTGTCACGGGTGCAATTGGCCTTTCTAACTACCGATTTGGCCGCCAAACAACACTCACTTACCCCTACGGGGGGTGGGTTGCAACTTCACCCCTGGAAACCATCATCGTCAACCGATACACGGGTCTGCACACACTTGCCCTCCTCGACTTAGACCCCACCGGTTTGGGTACAGGTGACCAACGCCCCATGATGCCCGATGATGCGGTAGCATCGATTGAACTCATGCGTTTGAAAATTGAAGAGGGGTTGGCCGAACGTGAGTTTTCCGATGACAAGGCATCAGACCTGCTTACAAAGGCTGCTTTGCAATCATTCGTAGAAGAAGATGTGTCGCAAATGCGTGTCGTGTTATGTTCTGATATGGGCACTGAGGACCAGCGGATTGTATCAACCACTGTTGGAGGGTTGAGCAACCAAACTGGCGGCCGTCTAAATTGTATAATTTTCCCTGCAACGACGGGTGAAGTTGAAGAGAAAGCGTTGGTTCGTTGGGAACAGGAGTAAAGAAAACCATGTCTGATAGTGTACTTTTACTGCTCTCCTTTTTACTCTTCATGATCTTTTTCGCAGGTGTTGGCCTTGCGTCAATGCGTGTAAAAGAAGATACTACGGACGATTACCTCGTCGCCGGCCGGGGAATGCATCCAGCACTTGCAGCGCTTTCTGCTGTAAGCACGTGGAACTCCGGCTACATGTTCATTGGATTCATTGGTTTTATCATTCTCCAAGGGTATTCAGCAATCTGGATCGCCGCAGTTTCCACCATCGGTCAACTCGTAGCATGGATTTGGCTCTACAAATACATTCAGAAAGAAGGTGAAACGCGTGGGATTCGGTCGCTCTCATCCCTTGTTTCAAGCACCACAGGATCGCCTGAAGCGAAACTTGCTGGAGTGCTTTCCGTGATCTTCCTATCAATTTACGCCGCTGCTCAACTTACTGCTGGAGGCGTCGCCCTTGAGACCATGCTCAACTGGTCCCCAACCATTGGGATCCTCATTGGTTTCGTTCTTGTTGTCGCTTACTGCTATGCGGGGGGAATTCGGGCTTCAATTTGGACCGATGCGGCTCAGTCTTGCGTGATGATTGTCGGTTCGACCATTCTTTGTCTGGTTGCACTCAAGGCAACAGGTGGATTCTCAGGTCTCAACGACCAGTTGTATGCCATTGACCCCGCCATGACCAATCTTTTCCCATCCGGCCTCAAGTTTGGCGCAACCCTATGGATTGCAGCCTTCTTCTTGGGAGGACTTGGAGTTGCTGGACAGCCTCAAGTGGTGTCTCGCGTGATGACTCTCAAAGACGATAAAGCACGAAAAGAAGCGATGGTTTGGTTCTTCGTTTGGCAGACACCGTTCATTATTTTGATGTTCCTAATCGGATTGTCATGCCGTGTTCTGTTGCCTGAACTCGGCACCTCTGGGGCGGAAACAGGACTTCCACTCCTTGCCATGGAGAAGTTGAGCCCGTTCCTCGGAGGACTCATTTTAGCCTCAATTTTTGCCGCTACCATGTCAACTGCAGACAGTCAGGTTCTTGCTTGCACTGCGGCCATTACCGATGATATTCGACCCGAATGGAGTCAGGACCACAAGACTACAAAGCAGGTCACGCTTGCAGTTGCTGTATTCGCTACGATGATTTCGCTTGTTGGACAACAGTTTCCCGGATTTGGAGATTCAGTGTTCAAACTCGTTGTTCTTGCCGTCTATGGATTGGGTGGAATCTTTGTCCCGCTCATTTTGGTGCGTATGATGGGCTATGAGCCCGACACCTTCCATTCCAGCACAATGATGATGTCAGCCATGAGTGCAGTAGTTGTTTGGACCATTCTTGGGTTCGGTGATGCTGATGGAATATTCCCCTCTGTCCCAGGCATGGGTGCTGCATTTGCTGCTCACTTCATCATGTGCGCTGCACGCGACTCATCTGTGAGCAATCCCTTCGGCCGATACGCCGTCCCCAGTCAAAATGGCCTCATTATCGGGGGAGTTGTTGTCTTGCTCCTCACGGCTACCGTTGAAGCAAGTTACATGAAGCTCGGTCCAAGTTCCTCTTCATCCGCTGGAAATGTTGTGGACGATTACCAAGTCAACGGAGAACTTTCCTATGTGCTCCTTGATTCATCCTCAGAATACGTTGCAGATGGCACACCGTGGAGCGAAACGTACACTACTGACGCTATCGATGATGCCGACGAACTCAATATTGTTGGCCTCCGAGTGAGCCTCTCTTATGGAGAGGACGAGGTTGCTCAAGGTGGAACCTGCCAATCACAAACCGCAGCAGATACCATCTCTGGAACGGCCTCTCACCTTGAATTTTCCACAAGTGCAGAAGGGCAGAATAACGGAGGTAATGGCGACCATAACGCAACCGTTGAATGGTACAACTCTTCCATGGTGGGTGCAATCGTTTCTGGGTTGACAATGAATGAAATCAAGGAACAAATTGATTCTATGGGCGCGGGACTTGGCGACCATAGCGTGGAAATATCAGTTGCAGCACAAGGAGACTCCTGTCTCTTTGGTGGAGAAAATGAGGATAATGGTGAAGAAGTATCTTACACGATTGAACTCATTGTGTTTGATTATACCATTGAATCTGTCACAGCGTGAATTGCTGGCCTTGCTGGGCAACACCCCAGCCCATGGATCGGACCTTTGCTGAGGCTTCACTGCCTTCATCATGAAGCGGGTTTGTGTGGTTCAAATGAATGAAGAAGAGTTCGGGGTCGCCGTCTCTGCGGGCTCCAAGACGGTCCAATGTTTCACTCACTGGAGGATGAGGGACGTTGTTTTGTCGTAGCGCAGGAAGTTCGTCCATGTCCCAAAAAGTGCCGTCAATCAAGGCAATGTCGACCTTAAGCAAATTCAGCCACTGGCGGATTGACGTGCATTGGTGCCGCTCTAGTGTACTGTTCCAATCATCATGGTCGGGCAAATAGAGGAGAGAATGGTTTGGTCCCCGAACAACGAATGCGTGCATGTCAGAGAGTTCCGCTCGGTGCGGAACGTGGACCGGCTCAACAATCAATCCCTCCGAGAGCATAATGCGGTCATCATGCATGAACACATGTTCTGAAAAGACCCCTTGGGCAAGCATGAGAGCCCATTGGGGCGTTTCTTCCATTAAATGAAACATTGAAGAGGAGACATGGAGATTCAATCCCTGGGCATTCATAGTCTCCTTTCCGAGAAGACCCAAACCGTCAACATGGCCAAAGTGAGCATGGGTCAAAAAGATGGAAGAAAGGGGAGGATGGTTCCAAATGGACAGTTGGCCGGCTAGATGGCGGGTTGTGTCAATGAGGTGGCCGTTACCTTCTTTGTCAACTAGACCTAAACTGACCGGGTAACGATGGGCGCTCAAAGGCAGGCTATTGCAGCATTGTTGCTGACATCCCGCTTGAGGAAGTCCGCCATCTTGGGCGGTGCCAAGAAGGGTTGCTGTCACCATGGGTAAGGGTACATGTACCACATGATAGTGCTTTTCAAGAGAGCGCCATTAAGAGAAGGCCTCAAACACTCAAGCCTTACCGGTACGCATGGGAGCATTATGGCGGGACCATCCAAAGTGGAATTTCCTGGCCAGAAAAAACAGCGCATGAAAATGCGTGGGACCAAGCAGGCAAACGAAGCGACTGCGAAAAAACTCGCCCGCCAACTCGGCAGTTTCCAAGAGAGTCCCCGCAGTCATCTTCCTGCAATGAGTTTCAAGGGAAAATTAAGTTGGGGGCGCACAGACCCCGTCACGAAAACCCTGAGAGAAATAGAGCGGATCATCAAGAAAAAGAATGACCTCGGTTGGCTCTCAAAACGTATGATGGCGCGCCGTGGTGACGTGGTTGCAAAGGCATTCGCTGGCTCACTCCATGCATCTCATGATGAGCAATTTACACTCGTTGGACAATTCAACTCCAGTTCGTTTGGTTCTGCCTCCTATGTTCGGCGAGGAGATGGAAAGCCGGGCTACCTTGCTGGAATACAGAACTTTTCCAATCTTACCCTTCGTATGCTCCCTTGGGAAGACCACGCGAAGAAGGGAATGTATTTTTTCAGTTGGGAAGGTGGTTTTGTTTGCACTGGCCCGAATCCGAACCCTCCTGAAGAGTGGCTTGCAGACGTGCTCAAGCGCTCTCGATTTGACATGACCAAATCAACTATTGACGGGAATACGGTCTGGGTGACTGACCGATTGGACCCCGCTCATGTCGTGCAGAAAAAAGGCGGAGAAGAAGGGTTTGTAACACTCCGTTTCCATCATGGGCCCGTCGTGGGAATAGATTTTGAATCTCTAAACTCGTTCTCGAAAAAGGATGCATCGTTCATTCATCACCTCGCATTGTCCATGTTACCGCCTCTCCTTCCGTCCATTCTATCGGTTGAGGCATATTACCTTCCAAAAGGATGGCCAGAAGACAAAACCTTCCCTGAAGCATGCAGCGAAGGAATCGATAGAGTTGTTGATGCATGGCAGGGATTAACGCTGAATGAGGGATTGATGGCGAACGCGATAAAATCTACAACACTAGAAGGAATCGAAGACGGCCTTCTTATCGGTGAAACTTGGATGCCCGGTACCGATGTAGAATTGATCGCCGAGGCGTTGGAATCCTTTGCTGGATCACCGGACGAACGAACACTTACCGCCCACATTCTTCGCGCCGCAATAGAACATCCTCACGAGGATAATGATTCGCTTCGGATTGAACAAAAAGGAACCACTGAGCAACGCGATAGTGGTGGGATTCGAATTCTCAAGAGCGTTACATGCGGGGATATTCTTGCCGCATTTTGGGAAACTCACGGTGAGCGTAGTCTGGCTGGAATTGGCCTCGAAGGAGATGAAGCCGCCGCTATTTGGAAGCAACAACATTCATCCCCCAAACCCTTTGGAAAATTCCTCAAAGGTTTGGACAAGGCTACTGAACTCGCACGTCAAAAAGCACGGTTCCCATCCTTGAAATCAAACGATGGTCCTGCAGCAATGATTCATTCCCTCACCGTGAAGGGCCTAACCTTGGGAATGGGGTCGGTTGAACGTGAAGCGACCGGCCGGCATGATTCCATTGACCGCTCAGCAGCCGCGTGGGCATGGCTTGTTGCTGTCAATCGTTCAACCGGACAAGAGTGGCATTTTGACTCCAACGCACGCGATCGAGGTGGCGTCTGGTTTCCTGCAACAAAACATCTTCATGAAACTGGGCAGGCATTGCTGGCTGCAAATGATGATGAGGTCGCTGCATGTCAAGAAGCGTGGCATGAAGCGTTTGCGACGCTTCGTAGCTTAACTGGAGAGTAGTTCTTCAGTGGGGCATGACGACCCAAAGTGCTACACCAACAAGAGAAAGTCCTAGACCGAGGTTGAGGCGTTTTGCATTTTGAGGTGAATTCATCATAAGGCTTAGACGTGTTCCGAACAGCGCCCATGTTAGTACTGCTGGATAGCCTGCTAGAGCGTTGAGCATAACCAGAAGGAATTTGCTTCCAATTCCCTCGCCGAACAGTGTCCCCCATGTCGCCATAAGAGCGACGAAATGCACCCACGCCTTGCCGTTAACAAGCTGTAAGGCTGCTCCTGTGCGAAATCCTAGCCGTTGAGTTTCTTTGGCCTCTTCGGCAGATTTAGCCTGACTACGGGCCATTGAAATTCCAAGATAGGCAATGTAGGCTGCCCCTGCGTATGTTAGCGCATCGAAGACCGCTTTGTTTGACTCGATTGATGCTGTTACCATGCCAACCACAAGGCCGAGTGTTGACCATCCAACCACCATCCCCCACGTGAGGGGAAGTGTGGCTCGGAAGCCGTGTTGTGCGCCATGGGCCGCACACAGCATGTTGTTGGGTCCTGGTGAAAACACCATTGGAATGATGAACACCAAGAGAGCAATGAGCGCAGCCCAATCCATTTCAACACCCCAAAATATTCTGTCAGAGAGTGTTTAGGGCGTCGTTGATGTCGTTCCAAAGGTCTTCAACATCTTCAATCCCAATACTGAGGCGGACAAATCCAGGAACGACGCCTGCGGAATGGCGCACGTCTTCTGGAACGAACATATGGCTGGAGTTGAACGGGCACTCAATCAAAGATTCAACGCCTCCGAGACTTGTTGCTTCGAAAATCATATCAAGTCCACGCATGAACTTGAGCGCAGCATCGTCTCCACCTTTGACGACAAAGGCAACCATGCCCGAGCCTTTGGGAAGGATGCGGTTTGCAACTTCATAATCGGGGTGGGATTCCAAACGAGTGTGGAGGACGTAGTCCACATGGCTGTGTTTTGAGAGGCGTTCTGCAAGTGTTGCTGCATTGGCACAAATACGAGGCATCCGAACATCTAGGGTACGCATTCCACGTTCCAATAGGTAGCAAGCGTGTGGATCCGGGCTTCCTCCAAAGTGAACCTTGCGCATGAAAATTTGAGCGATGAGTTCGCGTGAGCCAACAACAGCTCCTCCGATGATATCAGAGTGACCACCGAGATATTTCGTAGTGGAATGGATGACCAAGTCGACGCCCATGGTTAGCGGTTTGCAGCCCCACGGAGATGCAAAGGTATTGTCGATGATGACCATCAAATTGTGTCGGCGGCCGATTTCAACCATGGCGGGGATGTCGCATACCTTCAACACGGGATTTGTCAAGGTCTCAATGTAGAGAATCTTGGTGTTTGGCTGAATAGCCGCTTCGTAGGAAGACGGGTCTTGCATGTTCGCCATACTGACGCCGATTCCAAAGCGTGTCAACTCTTCTGTCAGAAGGCCGTATGTACCGCCGTACACGTCTGCGCTTGCAACAATGTGGTCGCCTTGATTGAGGAAAGAGAGCATGGTTGCTGAAATGGCTGCCATCCCTGACGCGAAGGTTTCAGCGTCTTCGCCTTCTTCCAGTGCAGTTAGTTTTTGAGCGACTGCGTCTGAATTCACGGAAGAAAGTCTGCCGTAAAGTAGCGTGTGTTGAGCGCCCGCAGCCCAACCTGCATAGCGCTCATCGGTCAACCTGTATGTTGAGGATTGGAAGATTGGTGTATTGACTGCATCGCCAATGTGCTGAGTGCCGCTATGGACTGCTTTACTGGCAAATTTACGGCCCGAATTATCGTTTGACATGCCCCTCAACAATCCTTCCACGCATGAGGTCAACTTCAAGGGTTCTCTTTGCCCTTATCGTCTTGAGGTGTGGTGAGTTCAACCAACAGATTCCCACCAAGAAGGACGGACCCCCCAATCAAGATCCACCAAGTCCATGGGACAAGCCCCAGACTGAGGCCAAAAATTGTGGCCCAAACCGGTTCAAATGCATAGATAATTGCTGCTTGAACGGGATGCATGTGTCGCTGATACATGTTGAGCGCTAGGAGGCAGAAAAATGAGCCCCCGACACCAAGTAAAACGAGGGGGAGAAGGACTCCTTTTGTAGTGAGGACTGCGGATATCATTGACAATGTTTCGCCGGAGGCCATCAACATAACCAGCCAAGCCCCAACGCAGACCACAACAAATGACGTGAGAGAAAGACCGATTGGGTCGTAACGCTTTGTGAGGTTTTGAGTGAACACAATATGAAGGGCGAAAAAGAAGGCCGAAAACACAGTCACAATTTCTCCCCAGCCCCAAGAAAGATGAGGCGGCCCCCCGATAAATCCAGCTCCGAACGTAGCGAGAAAAACACCCCAATAGAGGGTTGCCCGAGGAGGATGTTGCGTCATACGGACGCTGAGCATTGCGGTCATGACGACATACAGAGAGGTCAGGAAGGCAGATGTTGATGGATTAATCTCTTCCAAAGCCACCATTTGTGAGACAAAACCAACGAGCATCAACCCTCCTAAAAGCGACCCTCCGCGCCACAATTCCTTTTGTTTCGCAGCCGACCGTGCCTTGGAGAAAAACAACAACATCAAGATCATGGCGATGAAAAAGCGTGCCCCGACTAAAAACGCAACAATAGGAACTGTTCCATAGACCTCGAGTTCGCCCTCAAGAGCATTTAATGCCTGTTTCATCCAAATGAATGTTGCACCCCATACGAGTGTGACGCTGAAGAGGACCAGCGCAGCAGTTCTCCGGGTCGGATTTGAAAGAGAACCCGTCGGTTTTCCCGTCTCCGCCATGCCCGCTGGGTGGCTCGTTGGGGTCATGAGCATGATGGTTCATCTTCATGAACAACGCATATCCTCAAGGAGTGCCCCTTCTGTGGAGTCATCATGAGCGGTGCATCTGCTGTTGAGTCAGTCGCATGGAACAATCCCATTGACACGGGAAAACTCCCTGAAAACGGAGCCTCATTTGACACGATTGTGGTCGGAGGCGGCCCTGGTGGAGCATCGGCTGCAGGCTATTTGGCAATGGGTGGTCAACGGGTTTTGTTGATTGAAAAGGACATTTGGCCAAGAGACAAAATTTGCGGGGATGCCGTTGGGGGCAAGTCGCTGAGTCACGTCCAAAGATTAGGTGTAAAGGAACATCTCGAACAGACCCCTCACTTCCGAGTCACAGGCATTCTCTTTTCATCTCCAAAAGGACATGAGGTTCGTGTAGCTCTTCCAGAAGAAGACGTTGCTCGGCTTGAAGCCGGTTATGCGTTACCACGAGAACAATTTGACACGCTCCTGTTTCGAGAAGTCCAGTCGACCGTACGGAAGGCGGGTGGCGCAGTGATTCAGGGTGGAGATGTCCGGCAAGTCCTCTACGATGACGGAAACGGTGGTGAAGACCCTGGACCAAAAAGTGGCGATGCTCGTTACGGCTCGGGGGTTGTTGTCCGAATTGGTGGAAGGGGTGGCGAAGAACTTACGTTTCACGCTTCAAATCTCGTTGGCGCTGCAGGGTACCGTTGTCCGGTCGCTAAATCCATGCTTGAGGAAACCTACGAAGAACCAATGCTGGACCGCGACCATTACTGCGCTGGTTATCGTGAATATTGGACGGGTGTCAAGGGGTGCGAGTCGCAAGTCGGTGACATTGAGATTCATTTTGTAGACTCTGTCCTTCCGGGATATTTCTGGCTCTTCCCAGTTTCAGAAGGAGTGGTAAACGTCGGCATTGGAATGGTCATGTCAGAAATGGACAAACAAAAGAAGAAGCTCAAAGCCCTACAGGCGGACGTGATTGCAAACCACAAATTGTTCAAAGACCGATTCGCCGATGCAACAATGATTGAAGGGTCTGGCCGCGGCTGGCAATTGCCCTTTGGCTCACCGAGGAAGAAATCCGAATTGCAGCCACGAAGGTCTGCTGCGAACCGAGTATTCTTGGTTGGAGATGCTGCAACACTGGTTGACCCCTTCAGTGGAGAAGGCGTTGGAAATGCCTTGGTTAGCGGTGAATTAGCTGCTCAACATATTCTCGAAGAAAAAGCCCCAATGGATTACCAGAAGGCACTTTGGGATGCATTAGGCCCTGAACTCACCAATTCGCACCGGATGCAACGAATGAGCCGGAAGGCATGGCTCCTCAACTGGTTTGTCAAGAAGGCCTCAAAGAAACCCGTTATTCAAGAAATGATGACGGAGATGATCGCCAGTAAAGAAGCGCAAGAAAACTTGCATTCGCCCTGGTTTATGTTCAAGACACTGATGTTCTGAGGGAAGGATATGGACGCTCAACTCAACGATATTGATGCTGTTTTTCTTGACCTTGACGGGACGATTTATCTCGGCGGCGACCTTATCGAGGGCGCCGAGGCTTTTCTTCAAAGGTGTACGCAGCGTGGGGTCCGTCGGTATTTTTTATCCAATAATTCGTCCAAATCTGTTGAACAATATCTGAATAAATTGCACGGTTTAGGATTAGAGGCGGAAGCAGAAGATGTCCTCCTATCAACCCATGACCTGTTGGCGTGGCTAAAGAAAGAACGTGTGACTAAAACTTGGATGGTTGGAACCGAGGGGATGCGCAGCATGCTCGAAGAACAAGGGATAGAAACAACAAGTTCCACCCCGCAATATGTTGTCTTGGGATACGATACAGAACTAACCTACGACAAGATTTCAACCGCAAGTATTCACATGCACGCCGGCGTACCGTTGGTAGCCAGCCATCCCGACATGGTATGCCCAAGTCCGGACGGGGGGCTTCCTGATGTTGGAGCCTATCTTGCCATGTTCAAGGCAACAACCGGCCACGACCCCGTTCACATCACGGGTAAACCAAATGCTGGCATGATTCTTCACAAAATTGAGGCCCTTGGATTAGAGCCTGCGCGATGTGCCATGGTCGGTGACCGATTGTATACTGATATGGCAATGGCTACGAGAGCGGGAGTCGTTGGGGTGTTGGTTTTGTCTGGAGAAGCAACTCGTGAAGACGTAGCCGCTTTGAGCGAAGGGGCTGAACAACGACCAACCTTCATTGTAGAAAGCGTCGACCAACTCCTCCGGTGAACTGCATGAATTGGGCGCAGCGATGGAAATGGTGGCGCCAGAGGAGGGTTTCATCACCTCCTGACGATATTCACCGTGCTGGCGAATTGGCTGAGCAACGCTTAGCGAAAATCAGCAGAGCCGCGGGAAAATCCAACGGTTGGAACATCTTTGAATCGGTTCGCATCCCCGATGTAGAACAAGGAGGGAAGCGAGAGATTGACCTTGTTATTGTTGGAGGAGGGACGATGCTGGTGGTTGAACAGAAACACTGGTCCGGTTCGTTTACCATCAATCATAAAGAAGAATTTATTCAACAGCGAAACAACGGAACAAACCATAACCACAGTACTGTAAGTCAGCGTATTGAACGAAAAGCAAAGATTCTCCATGAGATGTTCAAGGCACGACATCCTGATGGCGATGAGATCAATGTTAGAGTCTTACTAGCGTTTACCCATCACAAACTCGAGTGGCCAAACAACATTGGTGTTCTCAATTCAGATGTCAAAAACGAAAACCAATTCATCACCTTGTTAGAAGAAGAAAACCCAGGGCCAATCAATCAAAATTTGCTTGACTTTGTTAGCGGATTTGGCACATGGGACGAAATTGAATTGAACGGTGGATTGATGCTCAAGGGAGATGTTCTCGGCTTGGGACTTGGCGATGACATTGCCCGATGGCAGAAGTCGTGTGAGGAGCCTTTGCTTGGAAACGCAGGCCATGCCCGTTCGTTCTTTTCACTCTGGTCAAAAGAGCCATCGAATGTTGAATTATACTACGGCCAACAGCATGTCAAGGCGTCCCTCCCCTATGGTAAATCACTGCGCATGCATGTTGTAGGACGAAAGGAGCCAGAAGATGTTCCGTGGGCTGGCATCGTTCGCCTCAACCTTTCAAAACCCCCTTCGAGCCCCTAACGGCACTCAGGAGAGGATTCAAACACCAAGAGCGTCGCCGCTCATTTGTGGCAGAAGCATGGATTGAGGCCATCGGTTTATTGGCCGGAGTTGTTGGAATCATCGCATGGATTCCACAAATCATCGAAGTATGGAGGCACAAGCGTCATGAAGGAATTTCACTCCCTACCTTCGCCGTAGTATTCGTTGCGCTCTCTATGTGGTTGCTGTACGGAATCCTTGTTGATTCCCTGGCAATGATCGTGGCGAATGTTATGACGCTCGCTGTGATTCTCACCGTCATTATCGGTGTCGTTCGTGCTCGGAAAAGCGAGCAGGAAGGATTCGCTCAGTAAGCTGCTTTCGTGGTTGAAATAATTACGGAGCCAATCTTGTAAGGGTCTCCGTTTGATGCAGGTCGGCGGTCCTCAAGACGGCCCACCCAGCCATCATCTACGGTACTGATCGGCACGCGGATTGATGCTCCTCGGTCAGAAACGCCGTACGAGAATTGGTCGATAGATTGAGTTTCATGAAGCCCAGTCAAACGGAGTTCGTTGTGAGCGCCGTAAACATCCATGTGCTTCTTGACGTTCTTTCCGAATTCTTCGCATATTTTGTTGAAGAGTTCTTCTCCCCCTTCATCGCGCATTCGGCCGTCGCTAAAGTTAGCGTGCATTCCAGACCCATTCCAATCTCCTTTGACTGGTTTTGGATGGTATTCAATGTAGTACCCGTAGCTTTCTGTCAAACGGTCAAGAAGGTACCTTGCGACCCACAACTCGTCACCTGCACGTTTTGCACCCTTTGCAAAGACTTGGAATTCCCATTGACCACAAGCGACTTCTTGGTTAATTCCTTCGAAGTTAATTCCTGCATCAAGGCAGAGATCTGCATGCTCTTCAACGAACGCTCGCCCGTGGGTATTTCGCCCACCTACTGAGCAGTAATACAATCCTTGAGGGCCTGGATATCCACCAACAGGGAACCCAACTGGAAGTGTTGTTTCAACATCCATAATGAAATATTCTTGCTCAAATCCGAACCAAAAGTCTTCATCGTCATCATCGATGGTGGCGCGTCCATTGCTGGCGTGAGGGGTTCCGTCTGCGTTCATGACTTCGCACATCACCAAATATCCGTTGAAGCGTTGTGGGTCTGGGAAAATTGCAACTGGCTGAAGCAAGCAATCTGAATCGCCACCTATTGCTTGGCGCGTTGATGAGCCATCAAAACACCATACGGGGCAGTCTTCGAGTTCGCCGGAAAAATCGTTTTTCACAAGCGTCTTACTTCGCATGTTCTGTGTGGGTTCGTATCCGTCTAGCCAAATGTACTCTAACTTTGCTTTATCCATCATAGTATCATATGACTCGTTAGACAGACGGTATATGAAACATACGCTCAGGGTTATTGATTTTAAAATAATCATACGCCTCATTATCTGTTATCATTTAGAATAAATGATTATTTGAACTGTATTATTTTTGGAATTGGATGCTCGCATGTCCTCATTTTCATTTCATTTTGGCGCATCCGACCAGATGGTTCGGAATTCTGTTTCACCATCAAAATAATTGCTGCCGACGATGAATTGTAGGGGGAAGAAATTTATTCTCTAACTTTTATCACAAAATAATGCAGGGCTCACGCTATCTTACGCGCCTGCGCTTTTTTGCCGTCGTGGTTGTAGGTTTGGCCTTGTTACTTGCCTTCACTCCAAATGCACTTGCTGAAGAATCGGGGAGTGATATCAGAGATACGGCGAACTCATTGGACTTGAACGTCCTCTCAATGGGATTGAACATCCTCATCGCTGGGACATTCATTTGGTTGATCTTCAGGGATAAAGAAAATCACATTCAGAATCGAATGACGCTGGTGGCCCTGGGACTTCTCTTTCTCGGAAATTCGTTTATTTTCACCTTCCAATCCATTGTAGAGAGTGGCTTTGGTGGTTTATCGGATGATTTTTCAGGGGCGTTAAGCCTAACCGCCTCCGCCCTGAACATCTTTACTGCATTTCTTTTTCCAATCATCTTCATGTTGTTTCCTTCCCCGATTTTCACACAGCGGAAGCATTTCATCGGCGTTGTTATTTTCCTCATCGCTACGTTCTTTGTGCTCTTGATTGGTTTCGCCTTCGGGATTATTTCCTTCTTGGTTCTAACCATTATTTTCAACATCATCGGCGTTGTTGGGTTCCTCATTCCGGTTCGCTGGTATCTTCTTTACCGAGACAGTGATGATGCGTTTGAAAGAAATCACGCCATTGGTGCTGGGTTAATCGGGACCGCTATTCTGGTTTCGCAGGGAATGACTTCGTGGACGTCCCTCTTGGTATACGGTGGTGAAAGTCACATTTACGGCTTCGGCTCGGGAGCGAATACACAAATTGGCGAAGTTGGGGTGGCCTGGGAGGTTGTCGTTGGACACTTGCGTTCCGTTGTGCCAATCATGTTGTTGTTGTACATTGTGTACAAGGAATTGGTTTTACCAAAGGAGAAAAGAAGTGTCGCGCTTCGTAGTGTTGCGTTGATCATCTTGTTCATCGGACTGTTGAATGCGTTGGTTGTTGGTTTCATCAACGATGAAGAAATACAAAGCCTTTGGGATTTCTTCGTCATCCAAGGGTCTTTTGGACTTGTTCGGCCACTCATTGTCGTTTTCATTATTTTGAAGTTTGACTTGTTTGACATGCGAAAGGATGAGTTGCGCCGGGTAGCACGCCTCGTTGCACTGCTCTTGGTCAGTGTGTGGGTGGCTATGGTATTCGAAATTCTGCAGGCATTCTTGCCGGTTCCCCAATTGCTCTCCGCAGCGCTCATCGGTGTTGTCCTTGCCTTTGCTGTAGGGTGGGAAGATCGGTTCTTCGAACATATAGCAGCCGTGTCAGATGATGCGCAATTGATGCAAATTAGCGCTCCTTTTGATGAGGACGACCCTGCGAGGTTTATGTCCCTGGGAGCACTCATCATGATGTTTTGTCTGTTGCTCGGTTTCATTGTAGGGGGGAGTGTATGATCAACAACATGTTCTATTTTGGAAGGGGCGAGGAGGGTTCATCGCTCTGGAGAACAGAGCGCCGAAGCGTTGTTTTCATCTGTATCATGCTCCTCATCTTCGCGTTTGATAGCGTTGCACTAAGAACGATTGACCCCTCGCTTCTTTCAAGTTACAATGATGATAGTGAAGTCTACGGGGATTGGGCGGTAACCTATACGATGATTGAAATTTCTCAAACCGATTCAAAAGAACTTGGACAGAACGGAGTTCTTGAAACCTCAGTGGATTGGACATTAAATGACGGAGAATATCTTTCAAGTGTTACGCTGATCGTCATGTGCTCCGATGAGGACGAGCCCGGTGAAGGGTTTTCTGATGAAGTTACAGCGGATACAGAGCTTGCTGGGGTCAACGGAAACGCTGAAGAGCGTGAGGAAACGGGGGCTTGTTTGGAAAATACAGAAGACGATATTGTACTTACATGGACGTTTGCTGATGTCTCATTGGCCGATAATCAAACCTATGAATCCAGCTCGATAAGTTCGGTTGAAGATTTGTTCGTAAATGGGACCACAGGCGATGGTGTTTGGGCGGCTGAACTTCGTTTAGACGTGGTAACCCCTGGTGGAATCGGAGCCTTGGACAGTGGGGAACAAGTAACGGGAACTTGGATTGTTCAAACCTTCACCATTGAACTCAATGATGTGTCGTAATCACTGATTGTTAGCAGCATCTTCGCCTTGAGGAGTGAGCAACATGTTGCTTCCATCTCTTAGAATGTGGTCAACCGTTAACATCCCGCCGTTAACAGTAACAGGACACAGTAATCCGCAGGCAGGAGCGAGGTAGTCCTCTCCTGTTTCAGTGAGAACAAGACGTATTCCGTGTCCTGCCGGAAGGATTGCGTCAATGGCTTGAAATTCCATCATCATGGTCAGGCCTTGGCCTGGGAAAACGGTTGTTGGGTCGCTTCCACCCTCGTGGTAGCGGATGTCCATGGTGGCATGGCCAAGGCGAAGGCCAGTTTCAGCATCTTGCATTTCTGCAAAGATTTGGCCGCCATCCATGGCTGCTGTTACGTCAAGATGGAGGCGGAAAAGGCCGGAAAGGTGGGCGTCTTGGCTATCAAAGAGTGCTGGGCACTCAAATGTCACACTCATCGCCCCACCGCCAGCAACACTTGCTCCAGCAACGCGTTGGCCATCTTGTGTGCACCCGTCGAGGGGCTGTTCGATTGGTGCTGCGTCGAGAGGGGGCCAAGTGGATTCAATCCTCCACTCGCCGTCATTGCGTTGAATTTGGGCGTGTAATTCTGGTTGCGGGCCTTCTCCTTTGAGGTAGTATTCAAACCATTCAAAGAGGTCTTGAGCCCAGTCCCATCGAGTCATGTTCTGAATGGCCTCTCCGCCGTAGCCAGAATCCTGATTGTTGTGCTTCGTCCACTGATCGGGATAGTTGTGCTCCCACTGCCCAAGCATACCCCGAACTTCGAAGCCTTCGTCGATGAAGGTCTGATACCACGGGAATACTTGGTGGGGGTCTACATTCCAATCCTGCATGCCTTGAACCCAATAGACACTGCCTTTGTAATTCTCCAAGGCCTTGGAAATGTGTTCTCGTTCATCGTAATAGTTGGCCATGTAGGGGTCAAGTTCTCCGGCGCCGTAGGTTACTGGGCCGGCAAAGAACCCCTCGATGATATCGGGGCAAATATTGTCGAAATCGTCTTCATTATAGTCGACGGTGCTGCTGAAGTAATTCATGTGCATGACTTGACTTCGTGCCTCAGCACTGCCGTTTTTGTAAAGAAGTGGATGGAGGCCTGTTGTGCCTGAAATTGGGACGATGGTTGCTAAGTATTCACTTCCAAGAGCAGCTGCTTCCCATTGTGTTGCGCCTTCGTAGGATTTTCCGTACAAGCCAACCTTTCCGTTGGACCAGTTTTGTTGACCTAACCATTCAACTGCAGCATGAATGCCCCAGCCTTCACCTTCGCCACGGTAGTCGAAACAACCGCTTGACTCCTCAGTTCCAAATACCGACACTTGAGCAAAGGCGTATCCGTGTGGAACATAGTTTTCGTAAATGAATTCGCCACGGCCCGCTCCTACAACATTGGTCGCTCCACTTTCCGAACCTGGTTGTCCAAAGGAAAAGTAGGGGCTAACAACGGCGATAACGGGTACTGCTTCCCCCTCAAGGGTGTTTGAAGGAAGCCAATAGGAAAGGTGTACGTTCGAGGTTGCTGGACCTGTTTCCCAAACCCCTGATGTGTCAACTTCGAACGTCGCTTCTTGAACCTCAAGGGCTTCATATGGCCCTGGTTCAAGGACATATGATATTGAACTGGTCCAATTCCAATCGAGTTCGTGGCGGTCCCAAACCGAGGGATAGAATCCATTCATATCTTCGTCATCGCTGCTGTTTTCGTCGCTCAAGCACCCTGAAAGGGGCATGAAAAGCAACAGAACAGCAAGAAATAACGCCTGTCGCATGGTTGGATTGGCGCGGCGGTCCATGATGAAGGTGATGTTTGTTCGACAAAACTCTACGCCGCAATGATTGAGGGCAGGGTCGGCTCACCTCACGGCATGGACACCGCTGAGATTTGGGGAGAACGATGGGTTTTGGCCACCAACAGCATGGCGAAACAATACATGCAAGTTGCTGCCGAAAAGAAGAGTTTGGTATGCCTCGCTGCAGACAAGCCGACAATGGGAGAACTTGAATCGCTTATCGAACAGGTTGGACCCTACATCGCTGCTTTGAAAACCCACGTTGACCTTGTTGAGGATTGGACCGCAGTGCGCTGGGAGGCTTTTTGTAAACGGGCTTCTGAACATAATCTCTTGATTTTTGAAGACCGGAAATTCGCAGACATAGGTAAAATCTCCCGTCATCAAATGGGTGGAGTATACGCCATTGGTTCTTGGTCAAACCTGGTCACTGCGCATCTCATTTCCGGCCCTGACATTGTAGACGGGCTTCAGGCCGGTTGGACTGACTATGGAAACGAAGGGGGGGTGTTGTTGCTGGCACAAATGTCGAGCCGTGGAAACCTGCTCAATCCAAATTACACCAATGAAGTCGTTCGTCACGGCATTCAACACTCTGGCGTCTTTGGTTTCATTGGGAACGGTTCTCGTCCTGAAGAGCTCAGCCTGTTGAGGGAAAAGGTCGGTTCAGAAAAGATGATTTGGACACCCGGGGTTAATCTCCAAACCGGTGATGGGGCCATGGGTCAGCGCTACGGCGACCCTACCGAAGCAGTGCTTGCGGGCTCAGATTGTATCATTGTGGGTTCAGGAATTCATGGTGCAGATGACCCAGCATCTTCTGCAAAAGCATACGCCGATGCTTCATGGGCAGGTTTGTTGAACCGTTAGGCACATCTTGATGTCCTCCTGTGCAATGGAGGGACCATGGCGGTGAACGTTGCTCTTGGCTTATTCATCGCAGGATTGGGGCTCGTATTTCCTCTCTGGCTGATTTGGCGAGCCTATTCTACTTCCAAGAAATTAGAACGAGGGTTGATGGTTGGCGACCCGACTCTTTTGGATAGTGACCAATTCAAGATTGACCGAGTCACACTAGGGCCGCAGGGCACTCAGATGATCGAAAATGTTGAATTTATCGTCGCCCCGGTACAGCACCAATCAATCGTGCAAGGAGGTGTGGATTCTGACGGGCTATATTGAAATTGAACGGCGTTTTTTGGTTGACGGGCGTGAAGAAAAACCTTGGCGAGATGGCTCTTTAGCCTACGAAATCAAGCAATATTACATTCCCGAAGGATCTCTAAGTTTGCAAGAAGAAGTACTTCTTATGGACGGAATTGCTCTTGTTGTACCCAGCGAAGAAGAAGTTGAAATCTGGGCCAAGGTTGATCGGTGGATGGGGCGAATTCGGATTCGTAATGGTGTTTATTTTCTCACCTGTAAGTCAAAAATGTCACATGATTCCGCTTACGAGTTGGAATGGGTTATTGATGCGGAAAAGGGGGCGGTTCTTCTTCAAGGCAAGGCGTTCCCACGCGTCGAGAAAACCCGCTATGTTTGGAATGGTTTAGACGGAAAGGCATGGGAGATTGATGAGTTTGAAGGAGCCCTTGCAGGACTTATTCTAGCCGAAATTGAACTTGAAAAGACGGAAGAGGTTGTGGCCCTTCCGGAATGGGTGGGCCAGGAAATCACTGGATTGTCTTCTTGGTCAAACAAGTCTCTAGCAAATACTCTCGGTTCATGAGTGGGTTGCTGTTACTGCAGCAATAATGCGGTTCACTTCGTTATCTGTAAGTTGGTGATGGATGGGAATCGCCACCAATCGGGATGCGATATCATCCGTTACCTCGAAGGCATCGTTGTGTTGTGGATGTTCTGAATAAACACCTTGACGGTGGCACGGTTGGCCGTAATACACTCTTGAGTCAATCCCTTTTTTGTCCAATGCTTCTCTGAAGGGATCTGGTTCATCAATCAAAAGGCAGTATTGATGCCAAGCATGTTCTGTATCCCTTCGAACCTTAGGAGTGGAGGCCCCCGGTAGATTCGCAAAGGCTTCGTGATAACGAGAGGCAATGGCTCTCCTCCGCTCAAGCCATCCTTCGAGTCGCTGAAGTTGTACGCGCCCGATTGCTGCTGTAACTTCTGACATTCTCAAATTCGAACCCAATTCATGCGATTCAAGACGGGCGTCTCGCCCATGATTCACCAAGGCGTCCATACGTGCCGCCAAGTCACTTCGTTTTGTCATCATCATGCCGCCTTCCCCGCCGACAGCGAGATTCTTTGATGGGAAGAAAGAGAAGCATGCCACGTCCCCTAACGCACCGGCTTTTTGCAATCCGTTTTGGGTAGCGCCGTGGGCTTGGGCGGCATCCTCAATGTAAGCGATGTTATTCTCTTTGCACCAGTTCTCTAGTTCTGGAGCGCACAATTGTCCAAAGAGGTGAACGCCAATAACGGCTTTTGTGCGCTCGGTCCGGGCCGCTTCCAAAGCATCAAGGTCAACGCACCAATACTCTGCCTCCACGTCAACAAAAACCGGTGTTGCACCAACCAAAGAAACGCATGTGGCCGTTGCAATGTAGGTGAGTGATGGAACAAGTACTTCGTCTCCTGGACCAATTTCCAACAGGCGTAGAGCCCCCCACAATGCAACCGAGCCGCTTTGACAAGGTGTTCCTTGAAGTGCTCCACAATACTCAGCGAATTCGTTACCGAATGCTTTGCCTTGTGGCCCTTTGACCCAATGGAGCGAGTCAAGTGTGGTTACGGCTGCATCTCGCATCTCATCGTCCCACGAAGGTCTGGCCATGGTGATGCGTTCCATGGTACGGCGACGTGTTACTCCTCCTTGAGTCTGCGTCTTTGCCCTTGTTCTAATCGCGCCTTTCAAAACCCCCTACGCTTCTGCGCGGTCATGGAGTCGGAAGATGGGAGGCCTACATGGGCTGACGATTCGCCGACAGACGGTTCCAGTAGAGGGAAACTTGCTGACCTCGTTGGCGACCTTTTGAATTCAACTGAAGAAGTAAAACCTGCCCCCCTACGAAAAAAGAAATTCAAGCCTAAGGGTTTGTTTCTCGGGGCCCGACGAGACAATGGAGAGCCCATTGACATCAAACCTCAAATTCTCGCACGGCACGCAGCCATGCTCGGTTCAACCGGATCGGGAAAAACAGTGATGGCGAAAGCACTGATTGAGGAGGCCGCCCTTGCTGGTATCCCCTCCCTCATCATTGACCCGCAGGGTGACCTCGCTCGTTTGGCTATGGGGATTGACCCTGACGATCTTGAAGCCCAAGACGGAGATGTTGCGCGTGCTAAGCAATTGATGGAAAAATGCGAAGTCCGAATTTGGACCCCGCTGCGCAGTAAAGGGCTTCCTTTGTGCATTGACCCGTTTCGAGCACCTCCCTCAGACCTCGACCCGGAAGAAGCGATCACGGCCTGGGACATGATGGCCGCAGGATTTGCAAACCTAGCAGGCTTTGACGTTGAGAAACCGAAAGGAAAGACTGTCAAACCCTACCTCTACGAAATTTTGGTTGAAGGGACACGTTGTGGGTTGGACGTCGGTGATTTCCAAGCACTTGCTCGTGTCGTTCGGGAGCCACACCAAGAATTCATTCGTCATATGTACCCTGAGTGCTTTGAAGAAGACGTTGATCCTGAGGATAAAATCAGCCCTCCTACTTGGAATGAAGTGATGATTGAACACAGGCTAACCGATTTTGAGGAGCGGTTACCGAAATCAACGAGGGGAGAGCTGGCGCGTAGGCTCTCTGCTTTTTCGTCTGGAGTGAATCAGTTGTTGTTCTCAAACGGAGTTCCGATTGATATTGACGCCTTTGTTGAGCCGGCCATGCCGGGAAAAATTCCATTGAACATCGTCTACCTGAATACCATTCAAGATGAAAATCAAAAGCAGTATTTTGTCCAAGAACTATCTCGTGAACTCTATGATTGGATGCTAACACAACAGCCTGCTGAGGGGGAATTGAAATTGTTGTTCTTCATGGATGAAGTAGCCCCCTATCTCCCTCCATATCCGAGAAACCCCCCTGCAAAGGACCTGATTAAATTAATTTTCAAGCAGGCGAGAAAATACGGAGTTGCCTGTGTTCTTGCGACCCAGAATGTTAGCGATGTTGATTACAAAATTCTCGCTCAAGCCAATACCACATTCATTGGTAGGTTTACCCAGCCGCAAGATGTTGAGAAAGTACGCCACTTGCTCAAGGAAAGCGGGGGCGACCAAGATTTAGTCGCACAGTTACCTACCCTTGGCCCTGGACAATTTCAGATGGTTGCTCCAGATGTTGATGCAAATCCTGTTCCCATTCAATGCAGGTGGCTCTACACCGACCACGGAGCGCCGTTAAACGAAGACCAAGTTGAGGAAATCATTGCTCCAGAAATCCGTGCCTGGGCGAAAACTCGCTCAGCCCGCGGAGGAACTACCAGAGGCTCGGGGGCCGCACATGCTGCAAGTCGAGGGTCATCGTGGACAGGAGGAAGTGAATGGGAAGATGGGGCCGCCCAAAGCATCGTTGAGGCTGCTCGTATCAAATCGGTTGGTGGGATGACGGCGGCAAGTCATGGTATCGTTGACGATTCTGCGTTTGAAGTGCGATTAATGGGCGGACTTGCTGTGCTACGAGACGGGCGTGACCCGCTCTACACCATGCAGGCTGTGGTGAATGTCGCCACTGTACTCGCCCTCAGTTGGATCCTTTCTGCCCTCATGCTTGCATGGCGTGATAGTGCCTTGTCCGGATGGTGGTTGCTTGCTGGCGCGGTAGCCTGCATCGCCGCTGCGGGTGTGCTTATTCTTGAGTCCGTGCTTGGCCATGATGCTGAATTGCTGAGAAAGATTACCGGATTTGCGCATACGTTCCAACTGTTGCTTGTCGGATGGTTATGGGCGCTCCTAGCGTGGACAACATGGGGCTCGCTTGACTTACGAGGCGGTGAGGCCTTGCTTGAAGTGGTGGTCGTTTGGATTACTCTGTTTACCGCAATTGAATATTTAACCCGATTCAAACTTGGAAGGATACGTTGGAATGGTGGCTCGGCATTGGATAAAATTGCAGGTGTTTCTGCGTTGCTTACCAAGTCTGAATTAACCGAAATGAAAGCAACCTCTCGGGAACTTCTCAGTTCTACCCGTTGGATTCTCCACGGAATCACACTTGTTTGGTTATGTGTTTTGCTTTCGATGAGCAGTGGAGTTATTCCTGCTGATTCTCCAGATACGTGGGGGAGACCTACCCTTTGGTTAGCATCGGTGTATGGATTGATGTTCTGTAGTGAGGCATGGCTCCGCTTACGAGGAAGAATGCCGCCTGAAAACACCGCATAATAAGGGCATATTCCGGGGAAGAGTTGTGGCCGAAGAACTCGAGGAACCAATCTATGAACTTCTTCGAGATTATGGAAGTTTTGAGTTGCGCCGATATGCTTCCACCATACAGGCTCGCGTTCAAACAACGGGTTCTGGACGGCGCCCCTCTGCCGGTGGGTTTCGGAGAATTGCGGGATACATTTTCGGAGGAAACAATGCCCGTGCCTCCATTGCAATGACGGCTCCGGTTGAAACTTGGGCTGAAGACGGCGATGAGTGGATGGCGTTCACCATGCCTTCATCTTACACGCTTGAAAGCCTCCCTGCCCCGGTTGATGCGGGTGTTGTCTTGACCGAATGTGAAGGCCGCGATGTTGCTGTCCTGAGTTTTTCTGGCCGGTTCCATCAAAGCAAAAGTGAAAAATTGGGAGAGCGTCTGAAGGGCGTGGTCGTTGAACAAGGACTCACGCCAACCCAAGAGCCTATTCTCGCCGTTTACGACGGACCGATGACGCTTCCATTCAAGCGGAGGAATGAGATACTCTTGCCCGTTGAGCGTGTCTCTTTGAACTAATGACGCCTGTATTAAGCACGCTCGGATTCGGGTTGCGATTATGAACCGACGCCCTAACCCATGCATGAGCATCATGTCTGACCATCCGTTTGTACCGTTACAGTGGAACGAACTACCGCCTACAACTATGCTTGAGGCAGCTGAAGAAAACTATGCTTTTTTGAAAAAGCGAAGAACGACGCGACACTTTTCTACGCGCCCTGTTGAACGTCGGCTGATCGAATTGGCAATCCTTGCTGGCTCTACGGCCCCAAACGGGGCTCACTTGCAACCATGGACATGGGTTGCTATCAGCCAACAGGAACTGAAGGGCCATCTACGAGAGGCTGCGGAAGCAGAAGAACGGAAAACATACGATGAGCGAATGCCGGAGGCGTGGTCAGAAGTATTGCAGCCACTGGGCACTGATGCTGTCAAGGCTCACCTTACCGATGCGCCGTGGGTTGTTGTACTGTTCAAGCAGAAAAAACGTCAACGTGAGAACGGACATTGGGGGCCAACCTACTACTCGACAGAATCGTGCGGAATTGCTGCTGGTATGTTCATTCAGGCCGTTCACACCATGGGCTTGGTTACCCTTACTCACACACCTTCACCAATGGGCTTCCTTCGTGAAATTCTAGGTCGGCCATCGCACGAGGAAGCCATGCTCGTCATGCCTGTTGGGTATCCCGCTGATGGTGCTGAAGTGCCAGATATACATCGCAAAACCCTCTCTGAAGTTGCGGTATTCATGGAATGACTGTACCCGTCCTGTCGCGGTGTTGATATACGCGAGGCGAGAGCCGAACTTGCCGCAGGAGTCGCCCAGCTTGGTCAAAGGCGCTGGGATGAGGTCCCAGTCCATATCGGTTCGCAGGTTCGAATCCTGCCTCCTGCACCATCATACGCCAATGAGATGGGTGAGTCACATCTCTAAGGTGAAATAAAAATAACTTTAACCAAATTGGATGTTCTAACAACATGGAATACCTTCTGGCAGATTGGGACGAAATCGGTGCGCAATTCTCAACCATGTTCTCTGGGCTTGGGAAGGTTGAAGTTACGGAAAGCCATCTTTCGTTCACCTCAAATGCACCCCTGGTGGCCACGGGAATTCTATTGACAAAAGAGGGGGCATTGATTGCAAGCATGCCCTTGCATGCCATTGATTCGTGTTTTGAACGTGTTGTTTTTGGAGAAGGCCTTGAATCAATACGACTCATTGGGCCGATGTTCGATTACACATATTCCATCCCATCTGAAATTCTTGCACTACGCAATACTGATTGAGTGGAATTGTGAAATTGTTTGGGTAGCCTTCAATATGACCCACTGCGAACGTTAAGGGGCCACTGTAAACCCTTGGGATGACTGAAAGATACATTCAGCGTTAATTTTGAGGTTCACATTGACCAAATAATCGGTCCAGAACTTTGCTCTGGAGGGGCAGTAAAGAACTCTGCAAAGCCACCCATTATTTCTACAACCAAAGGTGCTGCTTTCATGAAACTCTCTTCGGAATCATAGACTGCCAAACCCACAGCTTCTCCTTCACCTGTTTGAATGAAGGTTACGGATTGGAGTCCAGGGAGTGCTTGCATTGCATCTCGTAGTTCATCTGCTCTTGCAACAAAAGCATCTTTTTGTTCAGGATTGATTTGTGCTATGCTCACTCTGTAGTACATATTTCCACCTCCAACATCTGGGATATAATCTTTAGTTAAAGTTTCAATCGGTTTCAAGAGTGCGTTGTGAGACAAAGGGTACGGATGCGCTCATTTTAGAATGAACAGCGCCATCTGTGTAAACGGTTGAAGTCCGTAGTATACTCGTTTTGAACACCATATTATATACCGTCCAATTTTAGAATCTACTTATGTCGGAAGGAAATGTAAACGCTTTACTAAGTTACAATTCTGTTACCTTAGTCGCCCTTCTCCTCCTCTCATCATGGTCATCAGTACTCGTGTCTGCTGAAGACGTATCAAACGCCATCGAAGGTGAAGTGTCATGGCCACAGTCTGGAAGTGTAGATTCAGGTTGGATTGAACTTTCAACAACAGAAGGAAACGACCCCTCTATCATCACGCAGGCATCTGCTGACTGGAAACTTGAGTTTGCTCCCGGCGCTGAAGTATCAAATGTGAGTCTTCAAGTCTATGTCAACGGCTCAGACGGGCTTGCAATCGATTCACCGCTACTTCTTGCACAAGATACCGGTGACAGGTTGTTTGACTTTAGTGGGTACGGCCAACTTGGTGCATTGGACTCATTCGATGGATTCAACCCATATGCTGACAGATTAGCACCAAACAGTGCAACTGGGGCTGGATGGACGCTTCCATCAAGCGCTACTGTGACCGACCTCACACTTGAGGCACTTGCACCTTCAGATCCAATTGCCTTCTTTGATGTTGTCAACATTTCCGATTTTCATTCAGCCCAGCATCCCGACGATGGACAACTCTATCTCAGCACAGGAAACACTGTCTATGTACTCGATGCAAACAACAATCCAGAAATCATTGACAGTTTCGCTCTCGATGAGCAAATGGGTGACATCGTCGGACTTGAGATCGGACCTAACGGAAACATCCACATCGCTACGACCAGTGGTCAATTCCAAATGATATCACGTGACGATGGCACATTGCAGCCAGGTCTTGCATCACTTGGAGTTGATTCGCTTGCTGTATTCAAAGTGCTCACTTCTGGGATTTTCGCTGCATACAACAACGGTTCGCTCTACGCCTATAATCAATCCACCTCAAGTTGGGGGTTGTTGGTTTCATCCGCAACCACAACTTCATGGTTTGACATCAGTGAAGTGTACGACATACATGAGCAAAGCGATGTTCTTTACCTTGGAACCAACAATGGCGTTCATCGCTTTGACCTCAATTCATACCTTCCAAGTCAACAACCATTTCTAGCTCAAAATGTACTGCACAGCGACACCATCACCCAAATCGAAACGGTCGGGACCCAACTCTTGTTTGCTTCTCCAGACAAGGGCGTTGCCCGCCTCAACCACAACACTGGCCTTTGGCTCTCGACTTGGAATTCTGACAATTCTCTTCCTTCTGATGCTGTTTATGGAATGGCATCGAACCAAGAGGTCCTCCATATTCTTTCAGGTGACGAACTCGTTCGCTATGACCCAACAGTTGCCTCGTTCTCATCTACCATAGCGCTCGACCAAATCAACCTCAGCGAAACCTCCGCGCTGGCTCTGCTTCCTTGGGACAGCAACGGTGCTCGATCACCATCCACTGACGTCCATGTAGCAACAAACGGCAACGGAAAACTGATGTTGATTGAGGCAGATGTTCAAAGCAATCTAATCGATGAAATCCTCATTGCAACTGGACCCTTTGACAGCGACATCAACGATGTTCTCGAATACGACGGTATTGTTTACGGCGCTGGATTCTACTCAAAAGTAGTCGAACGATTTGACCTTGACGCATCGGTTTGGCTTGACCCAATTCCAATCAATGATTACGTATTCACGCTTGCACGAGCTGGTGATACCATCTTGGTAGGCACCTATACTGACGGTATTTATTTGGTCGAAAATGGTGCTGTTCGTAGCAACATCCCTGCGGGAAATGAATACGGAAACGCTGGAGGCACACTGGCAATCTATGACATCGATTCAACCGGAGACTGTAGTACTGCATCGGGATGTGAACTGCTGTTTGTCCAGCCCTATGGAGTGTATACGGCGACTGCAGATGCTACCAGTGCAAGCAACCCAACTCGAATCCAGGAGTCGTTTGTCCTCAACTTCGACGTCGCCATCTATGGGGGTGTCGGCTTCATCGCAACAGATGAAGGATTGTTGCGATATGATTTAGTCAACAACACCTTCCTTGACACATGGGGATCCACCGCTTCAAACCGTCTCAATTACGCCCAAGTAGCCGTTATTGGCACAACAATGAACATGGGGATTGAAGGGTTTGGCGTGGCTCGAAAGGACATCGTTACTGGCCAATCCTTGTCGACTTTGAGCAGTGCAAACACTGGAATTACGAACGACAATGTCTACTCTGTAGAAGCCAGTGGTAGTGATTTGTGGATCGGCACCGATAGTGGAGCATGGATATGGGACGGGACGACAGCCACGAAAGTGCTTGAAGGAGGTTTTTACGAGCGCCCTCAACGGTTCTATGATTTTGAACTCGATGGCAGTACGATGTATGCTGGGACGAACATAGGGCTTTGCAAGTACAGCCTGTCAGGAAATTTCGTTTCCGTGTCGACATGCACCGCCTTTTCATCCGCTCTTGGTCAAGTAACCGAAGTCGCTGTTAACAGCACAACTATCTTTGCAGGCACCAACAACGGCGTCTACCTCATCGACAAAGCAACAATGACAGTCGTTGACACTTGGACAACCGACGATGAAAGTTCAGACGCTGAAGTCGTCGTGATTGACGATGTTGCCTACATAGGCCTCTCTGGCATCGGCGTAGCCCGCTGGGACATTACCAACGAAGAATGGCTCACCACGTGGGGCGAGAGTGTCCTTGGCGCAGGAAACACACAAGTTACAGGCATGATTGGTGATGTCGCAATTCGAGGATTATGGGTTGCAGGGCCTCAATATTTCAAACTGGTCAACACATCGACCGGTCAAGTATCACAAAGTTTGGGAATCAACAATGCACACGATTTAACCATGTACGGCAACACGTTGTACTACCATCTCAAGGACACTTCGGACAACATTTTCTCGTACGACATCATCAATTCAACAGGTAATTCTCCGCTTGATGCAGGGACTGCTTTAGGCAATCAGACTGGCTTTATTTCGAGTATGGAAATTAACGGAGACACACTTGTTGCAAGTGTTTTGGTTGTGGAAAGCACGATCGGCAATTTTGGTCAAATCAGTAGGGCTGATCTCGGAGGTCTCGTCCAATACGATCTTGCCAATCAAGTATGGAACGCCAGCGTTAACTCATCTGGACCTATCGATGTTGTATCGTATTTCAATTCATCAACTGGGCATTCATGGGTGAGTTGGGGCAACACAGGCGTTGAAGTGTATGCGCCAAACGGCACCAGCATCGGCTTCTGGGATAATATTACAACCGTAGCAGAAATTGTTGAGTACAACGGAAGAATCTTGTTTGCTACTGAAAATGGAGTGCTGCGCTTCAACGAAACTTCGTTCCAATGGGAAGCAACTTGGACATCCGGTAACGGTTTGCCCAGTTCAACAGGCAACATCATCTACGAACTATGGACGGATGGCTCGATCCTTGCCGTCGGCATCTCTGATCTGAATGTATTCGTCCCAAAATATTTCATTTCTTTCTTGGAGTTGGATGGCACATGGACTTCCTATCAGACAGGAACGACCAACATCCCGCGCGGAATTCCATTTTCAATGACTCAGTGTGGGTCCTATCTTTACGCCGGATTTTGGAACAACAACGGCGGCCTATCTGCCTTTGATTTAACGTCGTTAACCGCAGTGAGGAGTTGGGGTGGTGGTTCTTTCCCAACTGGCATTGAGAACAACAAAGTCTCTGCCCTTGCATGCGATGATGACGACATATTGTATGTGGGTTACAACGGCAAAGGCAACTTTAACGCCGATTTACCAATTTCAAGGTATGACACTCAAAACAGCCAGTGGCTCAACACCATCACGCAAAATACAAACGGCCTCACTTCTGATGTGATCAGCGGCGATGGATTGTACCATTCAGATGGAATGTTGTTCATCAGTACGGGAACCTTTGGTTTCTCTGTCACTTCAACAACCAGTTTTTATTACCTCCAAACCAACTCCACATTTACGGGACAAGTCCTCGATGCTCCGTTGAGAACCGCCGTAACCAGTTTCCAGTATACGGGCGGGGAACTACATCTTGCACGAGCAGGAGGCGCAACTGGAGTAAACTCAATTCTCAAATACAATGCATCAGGTTTCGACGTACTCATTCAATACGCAGCGTTACCTAGTGGAAATACCGCCTCGATAGAAGGTGAAGGCAACACGCTTTGGGTGGCAACACCGGGCGGCGTTTTGAAAGGTGAATACAACGCATCCGGCGGAATTGAATGGCAGGACGGTTGGTCGACACCCGTCGACGCCGTAACCACAGATATACTGCTCGATGGTGCTGATTTGTACATTACGACGACCGGCAGTGGCCTCTTGAAATTCGACGCAAACACAGGTGATTTGATCACGATAACTGGAGCACAGCACAACAACCAAGCAGGCCTTGCTAAATCAGTCGATTCATCAGGTGCAGAGAAACTCATCGTTGGATTGCTGGGTTCAGCAATCACCTCATCGGGGGTGCAATCATTTGACTTAACCTCACAACAGTTCACTGCGGGTGCATTGTTGGCTGGACTGCCATCAAACGCAATTCGAGGATTCACATTCAGTTCGGACTCGTTGTTCATCGCCACATCAAGCGGAATCGGGCAATGGAATTTCACGGCCAACGCTTGGGAGAATCCAATTACGACTGAAGATGGATTACCGGATTCATTCATCGGCGACGTGTTTTGGGCATCCAATACACTCTATGTAGCCAGTCTCTCGGGAATGACGCAATACATTCCGACCACCGGCGCATCCACCACATTGAAACAATCGGATGGGCTGTTGGGTAATTCTGTCGCCTCATTCGGGAGTTATACCACTGTGAATCAAAGCACTTGGCTGATTGCCGTGCATGACGCTGCGTTAGGTGAACGTCCAGGACTTTCAGTGGTTGACATCTCATCGAACACAGTGATCTCTACACACCGTTTTGACCAATTGCCATCCAACACAGTCACTTCAGTGACCGCAGATTATGGCGGAGTTCACATCGCTACAGACACCGGCGCATTGACGCATTACAACGGTTTGACCGACCAATTTATTGCAGGTATTTCCAGCGCAGATGTGCCTTCGTGGCCTATACAAGATATGGAATCTGACGGAGTTCACCTCATACTGCGAAGCAGCTCGAGTATATCCATTGTTGAGGCCCGAAACACCTCGCACTCACTCCTGAAATCTTTTGTTGTACTGAAGCCACAAAACGTTGCTGTGGGCCCGACTGGCTTTTGGCTCGCCTCGAGGGACGACGGCTTGTTCGGATGGAACAAAGCCTTCGAAGCCATTCCCGATGGCGTCGCTCGGACAGCAAATCCACTGTTTGCAAGCATCGATAGTCAAGTATTCAATATCGGAGAAATGACTCACCCCGGCTACCAGATCAAACTCGTTTCGCCAGACGATGCCATCAGCCTCAACGCATCTGCTGGAATTGTCGATGGAAACGGTGTTCTCTTCCAGTTCATGCCGCTCGCTTTGAGTTCTCCAAACTCCAATGCCGCAGTGTGGGCCAAGACGGTTGAGCTGAATTACACTGCAGAAATGGTAATTTCTGACCCGTCAAATCTAGAAGAAATGTTACAACTCGCAATCGATAACGGCCAAATCATCAACCAAACTCGATTTGTTCCGCTCAAACTTATGTCTGCAGAAAACGGTACATTGGAAGTTCGAATTACCTATGATTGGGTACGTAAAGACACACCTGTGGTCATCACAGATGCATACGACCGACCAGACGATGGCGGCGGTGCTTTGAGTTTCGAGTGGTCGATTGTTCCAGATATTGATTTCAAAGCATACCATGTCTATCTTAACGATGGTCCGTGGGATGAATTGGTCACGGACATCAGCTTTGAGGGGCGAATCGCTGATGCCTCGGAATCAGAGTATACTCGAACTGTTGCAATTGCTACTACTGCGAACGGAATCTCCATTGTCGATGGCACAGAATACTACGCTCTGGTGGTCGTAGAATACCAAGACGGAAGGTATGGAGTGCCGAGTTCCATCGCCGGACCGTTGGTGACCAGCGATGAGGTTCCAACGCCACCGGTTTGGGCCAGTGCAACTCCTTTCCAACAAGGGGACGAAGGAGAACTCAGTGTTGAATGGGCACGATGCATGGCATTGGACGCTGTTCAAACCAATATCTACACTTCAACTCTGCCGATTACAGATGCGGTAGGGCTCACACCAGAAGCGACCGTCCTATTCAACGAAGGCAACAACACTACACTCAGCGTGAATACTGGGGTGCCGTATTGGATGGCGTTCACTTGCATTGATGTTACAGGTCAAGAAGATGTGGCGAACGCTACTGTGATCGGACCTGTAATCGCCACTGGAGGAGAAGATGATGGTCTTCCACCTGCGCCACTGACCAATGTTTTCGCAACCGATACACCAGACGACAGCGGTGGACGCATCACAGTTGGATGGGATGCATCCAATTCCGAAGATTGTGCCTTCTATCAAATTTTCATGGTGACCGATGTCGAGTTCTCATTTGAACCGACTTCCGTCGGTGGGTTCACGGCGTCAAAAATCATCACGGATTGCTCAACGAATTCGACCATCGTATCTGACTTCGATGGAACTCCATTGATTGACGGCCAAGAATACTTCATCGGCGTTATTGCCTTTGACGTGTATCTCAATTCGCAACGTACAGGTGTCGAAATCGTCACAGCCGTACCGGTCGACAACCTCAACGGGGAAGTTCCACTTCCAGACCGAGTTGCAAACATTGAAGTCTTTGACGCACCAAACGATGACGGAACGTCAATTGACATCAGCTGGTCAGTTTCTGATTCCGATGATTTCGGATACTACACCGTTTGGATAGCAGATCGCCCTCTTGTCAACGTTGTGTCTTTGTGGAATGAATATGGAACCAATCCGGACATTTGCGGTTGTATTGTTATTGACAAACAATGGGTAGATGAAGACAAAAAACCAATTGCAGTCACAGCAAACTCAGGACTGTACTACTCATCTGATGTTTCTGGAGACACAATCAATATCTCCGGATTGATACGAGCAAACACGAAATTGTATGTCACCGTCACGGTGCATAATGACGACGGGGGAGCACACCTCACCGGACTACTGAACCCCAGTGTAACTCCGATCAATAATTTGCAAGATGATGTCGCACCTGAACGAATCGAGAACCTCACCCTGCAGGACCGCCCACTTGATGATGGAACTGGTGTTGACCTTGAGTTTGAACTGTCCACAGAAAGTGATATTTTCGAATACCGAGTGTATGCAGCACCGTTCGACTTTACCAGTGTTGGTAACGGTTCTAACGGCCCATTGACACCGGTCTTGATCACGGACAGAGCGCCCGAGTTCCCACTCAGCATCACGCAACTCACTGGTGGTTTCGAGGTCGCACCTCAATTGACTGTATGGGTCGCTGTCGTACCGGTAGACTTTGCTGGAAACGCCGTAATGAAAGACCTCGTTACTGTTTCAGCACAATCCATTGATGATGGATTTGCCAACGATGGAAGTGGCCTTCCAAGCATTGAAGGTGTCAAGGCATCTTGGATTGATGGAGAAAAGATTCTCATTGAATGGAATCAGTCAGAATCCGAACTGATTGAAGGTTATCAAGTTCACATGAGTGCAGATAACTTTTCTTTTATTACCAACGCTACACTCATCGGTGACGGTATCACTACGGCGAGTTTCATTGTATCAAACGATAATTTCGCAGCGCTTAGCAACACATCAAATTGGTATGTATCCGTAACTCCTTATGATTCTGAAAATGTCAAACAGACTGTGGAAACCGTTCAAATTAGCGCCAGCGAAGTGGCCCTCTTAACGGGTGAAGACGAAGATAATTTCAGCATCAACACTTTACTGTCCACTCAAAACTTCATTGCTGCCGGTGTCGTTTTTGCAGTTCTCGTGTTACTCGTAACATTCAGCCGAAGTAGAAAGGGACGTTCAGACATTTCCAAAGCATGGGATTCTCAAGCCTCAACATGGGGCATGGATGAAGATGTACAAATGGATGGAATGTTTTCGCCAGAAATACCTCCTCCCCAAGGATTCAATCCAGTAGCAATGCCGCCAATGGGCGGTGCAATGCAGCAACAGCCACTACCACCGATGCCTGCGGGATTAAACCAACCAGCACAACCTGCTCAGCCGATTTATGCTCAGCCACCACAACCTGCGCAGCCCGTTCAACCGAATTACGCACTGCCGCCGCAGCCGGCACAACCTACTCAGCCGATGTATGCTCAGCCACCACAACCTGCACAGCCCGTTCAACCGAATTACGCACTGCCACCGCAGCCGGCACAACCTGTTCAGCCAATCCAACAGGCAACACCAGCGGTTCAGCAGCCAAGCCAAGTTCAACCGACGGCAAATGTCGACGTATCTTTCCTCGACGAGTTGCTCTGATTGCAATCATGGAGATGGGTAAGGATTGACCAACTCTAGCGACACTGTAAACTCAGGTGCTGAGAATTACAACAATCACCAACTCTCGCATGAGCGTCCCGGTTGAAAATAATTTGAAGCAGGTCAAGGGGCTGAAACCAAGACGGTTTTATTCAGGCAAAACCCATTGTGGCCATTCTTCATGGTCAGAAGAACGACTGACAAGAACCAAAACCGGTCTTTGTACTGTGGCGAGAACATCGTTTAGACTGCGCTGAGTCGACGGAGTGATGACACCATCCCTCATATCAACAGCCAGCCATGCTTCGGGATATTGACCCTTCCAAGCTTCCAGTTCTGCCTCAATGCCTTCCGGTGGAATTCCTTGACGAACACTTGCGATAAATCCCCATTGTGAAGGGCATCTGCGTTCAGCATCCGTCCAGAGGAACATCCGGGGTGAAGAAGGGAGGCGTTCGAGTTGGGATACGGCTTCTTCAAGCGTGACACAAACGGGTCGGTTCGGCATTGGCATTGGCAAAGAGTGACGCCAAGTTCGGTCCAAATCGAGCGGTTCCCGTCGGCGCATGTAGAGGCTAAACGCGTCTATCGTTTCAATCCCTCGGAGTTTCGTGAATCAAGGCTGCAAGTTAAGGAAACAAAGCGAACCTTCATGCCCCATGTGCGCTGCCGTTGAATTATGTCCAGTGGTAGCGCACCTCCGCCACCTCAGCCGCCAGGCGGTTCAATGCTCATGATGTTGGGTGTAATGGTGATGATGACACTGCTCATCATGAACCCAGATATACGCACTACACTCGGTGATGTAGCCGATCCAATCCTCGATCCTATTCTTCCCCAGGAAGCATACTTCGTGCTAACAGTACTCATTCTTGGCAGTTTTTCGATGACCATGAATACTGTTCTTCGAAATTTCTTCACCGACCCAATGGCACAAGCGCATATTGGACATCGCCAAGGCCAAGTTCGGCGAATGATGAATGATGCCCGTATCTCACGCGACCCAATCTTGCAAGAGAAGGCAACAACCCTCCAACAACAAATGATGCCTGAGCAACTTAAGGTCCAAATGGGTGCAATGAAACCTATGATGTTTACAATGGTCTTCATTATCGGTATTTTCGCATGGTTAACCAGTGCTGTCGAAAGTTTTCGTGTTGATTATGTCTCACTGCCATGGACATCAGAATGGAATCTTTTGGATGACAAATTCTTTTTCTTCCCAGCATGGATTTGTGCATATATCTGCATGAGCGCACCTCTTGGTCGAGTGATTGACCGTCACATCAAGTTGTTCCGATACAGAAAGCACCCTCTGGTTACCGCTGGCGAGACGCTCAAAGAGCCTCTGCTCCACTTGGTCGCATCGTCAGGCACGGCAAAAAGCAGTGACGCTCAGCGCAGGCAACAACGCAGCCAAAGAAACACGAACTCGAACCGCCGCAAATCAAAATCCAATAAAAAGGAAGTTTCTGAGAAAGAAAACTCTGACGAAACTCGCTCCGACAGCGTTTGGGATAAGAATTCCAAGGAATGTCCAAAATGTGGACTTACTATGGTCACCAAGATGGGTCCTCGCACCAAAAGATGCGATGTATGTCGTCATGAATGGGTGTAAGCATGCTACAAATCACCGTGTCGGGCCATCCTGGTAGCGGTACGAGTACCCTCGTCAAAGCACTGATGGCGCATTACTCATGGAACTCTCTCAACGGGGGCGATGTCTTTCGACAAGAAGCCGCAAGGCGAGGAATGAGTCTTAGTGACTTTGGCGAATTGTGCAAATCTGATTTGAACGTTGACCGTGAATTAGACCGATTACTCCAACAACAAATGAATGCTGGCACCTCGGAGATTGTCGAGTCAAGGTTAGCTGGATGGTGGGCATATCGACTCGAGATTCCATGCATTCGGCTATGGCTGGATGTTGATGAAAAGGAAAGAGCGAAGCGAGTAACACATCGAGAAGGAGGTTCTATAGAAGAGGCTCTTCAAGCAAACAGGGATCGCTCTGCGGTAGATGCTGAACGCTTTATGGAACTGTACCAAATCTTACCTGAACAGCGAGAACCCTATACCACAGTACTTGACGCGACAAACCTAGGCAGTGAGGAAGTCCTCGCTGCGGTCATCTCAATTCTGGAGGATAAATCATGACACTACACATTCTTGATGCAGAAGCAAAAACCAATCCATCCATCGGTGGACACCCAGATGAACGAGATGTCGAAGAGCGTCTCGCATCTGGATTCATACTCCTCGATAAACCGGCTGGGCCGACTTCACACCAACTCGCATCATGGGCACGGGACTTGTTTGGTCTAGAACGGCTTGGACACGGCGGTACACTTGATCCGTTTGCAACAGGCGTCTTGCCGTTGATGGCTGGTAAAGCAATGAAAGTGACGAAGAAGATTCTAAGCCACAAAAAAACCTACATCTGCATCTTCCGTTTCGACGAAATCCCTGATGAAGCCGAGTTGCAAACCGCAATGAAGAGACTCACGGGTAGAGTATACAACGTGCCGCCAGAAGTCTCAGCAGTCAAAGTGCAAGTTCGCACACGAAAAATACATACTTTCGAACATATTGAAATGGATGGAAAAGACCTCATCGCACGCGTTTACTGTGAAGCGGGCACCTATATTCGAACAATGGCTCGTGACCTCGGTCTGCTTCTCAACATGAAAGTACAGTTGAAGGAATTGCGAAGAGAGACTTCTGGAGCATTCACCCTTGACCACTGCATCACCATGCAAGAACTCGCTGATGCTGTTTGGCTTTGGAAAGAATGCAACCAACCAGAAGCACTGCTTCGAGTCATCCACCCAATTGAAAAATTACTGCTCGATTTACCAACGGCCACAGTCAAAGATAGTGCTGCTGCCGCTTTAGCTCATGGCGCACCGTTGTTGCGACCTGGTTTGGTGAACATTCAGAGTGGAGTAAAGGCCGGAAAGGAAGTCATGATTCAGACCCTCAAAGGAGAGGCTGTTGGAATCGTAACGCTTACGCTCGGCACAGATGAACTTGCAGCAATTGACGAAGGTGAAGTTGCACGACCAAGTATGGTCTTGCTCGACGAAGGATTGTATCCTCGTCGCTGGAAGTCTCCAGAATGAATCAAAGATTCATGCTTCAACGTATTCTTCGTAAATATATTCTTCAGTTTCTATTCGTATTTTCAATACAGACATATGATTCCCACATCCACTTTGTCAACAGGTGTTGAACGGCCCCCACGGCCTCAAAGCAATCTTTTGTGAGACGGTCTCCATATGAACTTTGAGGGCCTTTTTTGCGTTATCCGACATCGGGTGTTGGATTGGTGCTGCAATTCGTAAAGGTTTGATTCACTGCAATTTCTTGATTTTGGGTGGGGTCAAAAAGACGAAAGCACCAACTATTGCCAATAGGGCTACAATGGTAAGTCCCCAGAACATGCCTTCTGAGATGCGATCCGAATCAGAGGAGGTATCGTCATTGTCAAGCGAGGCCTCGATTGATACCGCAATTTGGGCATCGTTGTTATCTTCATCACCTTCTGAGATTTCCGAACTTCGGTCGATTACTGCACGCAATTGTTTCTGAGTGCTGTTTTCGGGTACTTGCCAGTCGAAGGTGACGTATGCGACTGAGCCTGGCTGTAGCACCGGTATTGTGTCGTAATCAATCAACTGTGAATTAGCTTCACAGCGGACTGAAATCATCGTTGCTTCTGCTTGTCCGATGTTGCGTACGAAAACGCGGATCGAAAGGATATCTCCTGCACGGATTGGTTCGCTTCCAACATCGATCTCTTCGACAATGAGATCCGGTAACGACAGAACTTCAAGATCCATCATACGCTCGTGGCACGATGTTTGGTCGCAGAGTGAAATGAGCACGGAGGTGAAGCCAGGTGTTGGTGGAACTACAGTGATGGTTTTGTTTAGCACATCAATTGATGCCCAAGATCGGTTTGTCGATGCAGTTAGACCGGTTGAATCCACATCTGAATAGTCAAAATCAATCACCGATGGGACGGATAACTCAACTGGAATAAGCGACTGGAACTCCTGCAAAACAGGAGTGTCGTCAACAGTTGCAACATTGACGATGAATGTTTCAGTCCACATGTTGCCAGCCTCGTCAACCACTGTGGTGACAACAGTAGCCTGGCCACTTGCCTCAGGTTGCAGTGCGACTCGAATGTCGCCTTGAGTGAGATCGACGGTTACCAATTCGGGGTTGGAATTAGAGAAACTGACGACGAGGTTTTCACTGGCGGTACGGTCATCCGTGCATCGATACAAGAATGGGAGTATTCGGCCACCTCCATCTTCGGTGAGCGATTGGTCGCCAACTGAGATGCATTCAGGGTCTTCATCCCATTCGATATCGAACCCACCGGAGATGCTCATCGATGTGATTTCAAGTGCGGTCGTACTTTGATTCCCAAGTGAATCCCATGTGAACCATGACTTGAGTTCGACCGTCAAGGAAGTATCGCCTGCAGACATGAATTGTCCGACAGGGAACGTGTGGGAAAGGGATGGGTTGAGAGCGACTGGCTCATTGGTCACCAGTTCATCGTTCACGAACAAAAGCCACCGTGAATAAACTGGATCTAAGCCGTCAACATCCCCGAAAATTCGTCCTTGAAGTGACAGTGAAGGGTCGTTGACATCCACGGTAATATCAGTAATACACGCACCGGATGTACTGACACGAATTTGTGTGAAACCCTCATCTGGAAGCAACATGTGTTCGTCCATTGCTGCAAATTCAGTGAAACTGATTCCGTCACCCGATGAAGCGTATTCTAAAATCACATCGTCAGCGGATTCATTGGCAAGTGCATAGTGAGCCCGGCCAATGCGTTGGTTTGGTGGTGTCTCGATAATCTCACTTGTCCACATGCCACTTGTGCCACTGACACTCGGCTCCAGCCCGCAATCGGAAAGAGCCATGTTGTTCGATGTACCCTTTGCCAGGTCCAATCCGATGATTGGCATGGAATGGCCACTGAATTCCGCTTGAGCTGAGCCGTATTCTCCACCGTACCAAGGCGTCTTCATTGTGACTCGCATTCCGACAGCATCTACATTCAACATTGAGTCATCGGTTGAGCCAACTGAAACATAATCGAGCGTGAGAATAGATGATTGAAGTGTATCCCATGTCCAGTCAGACAAATCCGAGACATCGTTCGACCATGTGTTCGAGAGGTAATCGAGTGAACCTTGGGTGTGGGAGAACGTAACCAACGATTGGTATTGGCCATCATAATTGAGTGAGAACCGGACTGAATCTTGGTAAAGTGGGTCTGGAACTGAAAAGGCAACAACGACATCAACTGCTAGAATGTCGTATTGCGTTGAACCAAATGCATTGAATGATGATAATTCAATCACAGGCCCCGTCGACCAAGAGACAGCACCGTCTGGCGTGCCTAAGGAATTGTTCGACTCTGTCGGCGTTGATTGTGCCCAGAAGGTCATGGTGTCAAGATTTTGAGGGCGCTGGTGAACAATCGTCATGCGTTGATCTGCAACCATCGAGTCGGTGTAGGTGGCTGGGTCTTCGGAAAAGGAAGTGAACGCTCCGAGCGTCCAATTTGCGGGTTGAGAAAATGACCCTTCAGGAAACAAATCCACGGTGTTCGTTTGATGCACTGAGCGGCCTGCGACCGATGCATATGGCGCTAAAACCAGCATTGTAAGTAGAAAAACGACCGTTGTGAACCTTGCAGTGTTCGCTCGCATGGTATCGCTACACCAGCGAATGCACTTGAATGCAAGGGTGCAATGTGCCTTTGATTTGCAGATTAAAACAGGCATCCCTCTGCGGATTATTGAAATACCACGCGCATAACCGCGAGTTACCTCTCATGGCTGTGATGGTGTAGGGGTTAGCACGGCAGATTGTGGTTCTGCCAGCCCGAGTTCGATTCTCGGTCACGGCCCCTCTTACTTCAGACCAGTTTATCTTGGTCGATTTGATGTCCCATTCGTTCAACTTTCGTTTCAAGGTAGGATCGATTTTGATCACTTACGCCGACGACCAGTGGTATAAGTTCTACAACTTCTATACCGTGATTTTCGAGTTGCTCTTTCTTGTTCGGATTGTTCGAAAGAAGATTGACTCGAGGCACCCCTAATGATGAGAGCATGCTGGCCGCAATACTGTAATCTCTGCCGTCTGCTGGAAGTCCGAGCATAAGATTTGCATCCAAAGTATCAGCACCTCGATCTTGAAGGTGATAGGCTTGAATCTTGGCGTGCAAGCCTATACCTCGACCTTCCTGTCGCAAGTAAAGCAAGCATCCCCACCCGTGAGCAACGATGGTCTCCAATGCTGATTCAAGTTGAGGTCCGCAATCGCATCTCAAGCTACCGAGAACATCACCTGTGAGGCATTCAGAATGAAGACGAATGAGAACAGGGTCCGGTCCACTCATCTCACCCAGGGTGAGGGCTACGTGGTCATAGCCAGTGGATGCTTCATGAAATACACGGATTTGGAAGTCCCCATAGACGGTCGGCAATTGTGCTTCACTTGGTATTGAATCGCGTTCAACCAGTTCGATAGGTCTTGTAGTATCCGTCATTGTATCACCTCTAAGAGAAATCGATATTCGCCTGCATGCTCTTCAACGGATAGGATTTCGACACGTCCCCGGTTGGCAAGCAGTGGCATGTCATGAAGCGTTTCGGGGTCATCCGCCCACACTTCGAGGACTTGACCAGTATTCATGTCTGCAAGGGCCTTTTTGGCTTCAGCCACGGGAACTGGACAAAAAAATCCGATGACGTTCAAGCGGTGTGTTGGTGGGGTCACAGAGCCTTCTCCAAGCAAGACGACCTCGACCATGGACATTCCAATACATCATCCCTTTCAAGTCCTCCGAGTCATCAGCATCGCTGCAGATTCCCGATGATAGCATCGAGTTGAACCGCACCTTGATGAGGAAGGACACCTACGGTATCTCATGAGCACGAATGCTAAGTCATCTTCTTCAAAAGATGATTTGGAATGGTCCGAGGTCGGGCAGCTCGGTCTTCGCTACGCCCGCATACCCCTTGCATTGCTTTTCGTAGAAGCCTTTTACTGGTTTTTGACTCAACCCTCAGACACGCTAGCGCCTCTACAGGTAACCGAAGCGTGGCTATGGAATGAAATCACGAACCTTCTTTACAGCGATGGCGAATATGTTGCGTCTACACTTTCGACGCACAACGGTTGGATGACCCGAATTGATTTCTATCACCCAAAGTTCCCAGGAAACTACGACACCGTCGGATTGTATGTGTCCGATGAGTGTGCTGGAGTTCATGAAATGATTTTCCTCTCAACACTAGTCGCCATGACTGAAGGTGTTCCGCAACGGATTAAAATCCGCTCGATACTGGTCATGTGCAGTATAGTCTATGTTCTTAATATTATGAGACTGGTGATGTTTTATCCAATTGCGCGTAACGATTGTATTGCAAATCCAAACCAAGCCGAGTGCCTTGCAGGAATGTGGAACTTTCACACCGCAGTGTACGAATGGGGGTTTTTGGTGGTCCTCGTCACCATGTGGCTACTGTGGTTTTGGAGGTTCGGAGGACCTGCTCGAACCCTCGATGCCAGCAGTGCCGGAACTGAGAAATGGAGACTCAAGTTTCGGCAATCTTGGTCGCAAACACAATTCCTACTCATCGCAGCAGCAGTACTTCTGATGGTTTTCGCAGTCCAGAACGTCACTTCGAATGAAGAAGCAATGTCTGCAAAAGAAACCCTCGACTTCTGCTACTTCTCTGAACTGGTGACATCCGAATGTGGGCAAGCACAGAACCGTTGGGACGATGCAATCGGCTATGCGTGGTCGCTGTCAGCTCTTGGAATTGTTATACTCGGCGCCACTTCATTCGTGATTCAACGACCTGATGAAGATGGGAACTGGCCCGTTAAGAAAAACGATATTGCTTCAGAAGAGAAAGAGATTGAACATCTACCGACATCACGGCACACGAGTAAAAAATCAGGTTCGTGGAAGAAAGGCAGTGCACACGAAGAGGAATAATCACTCTGCGACCGTGCCAACGACTTTTTGACCGGCCATTTCATGCTTTTCGAGAGCCTTCAATGCAAGTCCTACCTTGCTGGTATGGATACTGATGAAAGTTGAATCTGCATCGAAATGAACGTCGCCGATTGCCATTTCATCGCATCGAAGCGAATTTTGAAACCAATTTGCTACAGAACGGGATGAGCCAGCATCGGACTGGGAGATGTTCAGTTGAAGAGTGACAAAGCCGAACACGTCTGCCGTTTCTCCAAAGTCATCTTGGCGCTTAACTGGATCTCGGTCAATCCCTTCAGGGAGTTCAGGAACTTCGGTTGGAATAATATCGAGACCATAGGTTGCCATAATCTTGGAGAGTTGAGGCGCATCGTCTCGAGAGACAAGGCTCCATGCTGCTCCTTTTCGACCAATTCGGCCCGTACGACCAATTCGGTGAACGAATGAATCGGTGTCAACTGGCAAGTCGTAATTGACAACCAGAGTGATTCCATCGACATCGATGCCACGAGCCGCAACGTCAGTTGCGACAATTGTCTTGACTTCGCCTTCCTTGAAGCGGCCGAGAATCTTTTCACGTTGGTTTTGGCTGAGATCGCCGTGAAGCCCTTCGACGACGAATCGATGCTTGTTGAGACGTTGTACAGCCAAGTCAACCATTCGCTTTGTGTTGCAGAAGATGATGGTTTGGTCTTCATCGTTCATTCGGCACATCAAACGCCCCAATGCCCACAACTTGTTAGCACGTCCAATCTTGACGCTGTACATGTCAATTGGGGGGATGTCGAGTTCTTCTGAGTTGGTAAGAACGAACTCTGGCTCGTTCATGAACTCGTGTGCAGCATCGATGATTTCTTGCGGGAAAGTGGCGGAGAAAAGGAGCGTTTGTTCACGGTTTTTCATTCGTTCTACGACCCACATGATGTCGGGGAAGAAACCCATATCGAGCATACGGTCGGCTTCATCAAGGCAGAAGAGCGTGAGAGATTCCAGGTCAATATGGCCTCGTTCTGTCATGTCCATGACACGGCCAGGTGTTCCAACGATGATGTCGACTCCACCGGCGAGATGCTTAGCTTGCTTCTCAAGGTCCGTACCACCGTAGACGGTTTGAATGGAGAGTCCGGTATCGCCTTGAAGCGTTTGGAATTCTTGAGCAACTTGGTTGGCTAGTTCTCGTGTTGGAGCAAGAACAAGAGCTTGGAGTTGGCCCGTAGGCTGACAACGTTCAAGCAAAGGCAATCCAAAGGCTGCTGTCTTACCTGAACCCGTACGAGCTTGTCCGATGACATCTCGACCTGAGCGGGCAAGTGGAATTGTGTCCTTTTGGACTTGAGTTGCGAACTCCCACTCGATTGAACTTAGGCTGTCAAGTAGGTGTTGGGGAAGGTCCCAAGAGTCGAAGCGGGTATTGGTGAACATTTGATCATCTCCGTCTCGGTGTGTCGAGTGGGTCGCCGAGACGGTGGCAACCCCATCGATTGGAATCAGTAGTTGTCTCGCTCTTTGATTTCGGCTTGGAGCTGACCCATCCAATACTTTCGTGCATTGTCACGGGTGAGTGGCCGACGCATTTGTCGAACGTGTTCCAAAATGTACTGTCGGAACTTGAGTGATTTGTTGCGATTGATGCCTTTCGGGGTGATTCCATCCCACAAGCGTTCGAATTGCTCAGCCTTATCATTGAATGCCTCATCCATCTTATTCACCTCTAAGCAATCGGCCCACCGACACTCCCCTCTTAACCATACCGACATGGACGGTGAGTGATTTGTGGTCGGAAAAAGTCAAGATTTCAGAAATAATCTTCATCTTCATCCGGCTCATCGTCTTCAAAATCATCGTCATAGCCCATCATTTCGTCTTGGCTGACTGCACGGTACACCGGCGCAGCAGCAGGTTTAGAGTCTTCTTGTGGCGAAGCGGGGCTTGCAACACCACCGATTGCTGCGGGACCCGGTTTCGGACTCGGCTCTGAATCTGTGGAGCGGATCGGTTCGAGGCCAACGCGAACGCCTTGTGCTTCAGCCACCTCACGGTCGAGAGCCGGCACGGGTGCAGATGGCGCAAGTTGAGCGTTCTTTTGTGCTTCAGTCCCTTCAAGGGATGCGTCGAATACCATTTCCTTGAGAGAGGCAATAATTTTCTCATTGGTCTCCGATGTGAGGAGTTCAGCAGCCATCGTTCGTAGCACATCTTCTCCGAACAGCCTTGGAAGCAGTTCGATACAAGCAGAACGAACCTTGACGTCTTTCGACTTTGTACCTCGGACGACCAGTTCACGAGCACGCCCGTGGTCTGTGTCCATCACTTGAACTGCCTTGATGGCGCTGAGGCGGACTTCTGAATCCGAGTCAACGAGTGCACGTTCCGCAAAGAGTGTCGCCATCCTCGATTCCTTTCGGGCTAAGGCAGGTAGGTTTTTGGCAGCAATACGGCGAACTTCAACTTCAGCGTCGTTCAGTGACCATGAGATAAGATCCCATACTGCAGAGTCGCCTTTGTTTACAATACGCTTGAGAAGGGCAGTGGCCTTCTTACGCAGTGTAACTTCTTCTTCAAGAAGTAACGAATCAACGTGGTCGACAACCACTTCAGGCCAAGTTTCGCACAATCCCGCAAGACCAGCCCATGCCCCGTCGCTGCGAAAGCGAACAGTTGATCGAAGTTCGTTGGCGAGAATCGAGTGAACCCCCGAAGGAAAAATTGGCGAAGTTGCCGTCAAGCAGCGGCTTGCAGCTTTGCGTACGTTGACATCCGAATCATCCAAAAGAACCGAAAGCCAGTCGAACAATTCCTCTGACTTGAGAACGGCAACTTCGGGCAGGACATCTAATGCCGCAACGCGTTCTTCAGCAACATCTGACTCAAGATACTGCAGCAGAAGAGCATGAGCTTGGTGTATTCTTGCACCGTGGAATCGGCCAAGTGCTCTAAGAGCGTCAATTCGACTCAGCGTCATTGAACGGCTGTCCCAACGGATGACCGCAGAATCCGTTTCCTTGTTGAGAAGTGCAAACACATCATGGTCGGTAAGAGAAACCCATGGTCCTGTCTGCGTCTTAACTTTTTGAGCCGCTTTACGAGGTTTTGCGACGTTAATTGGAAGGCCAGTGCGCGGGTCTCGGGCGATATATTCACGTGACATTCTCGACTCCTCCAAAGGGTCGCATAACCCCTAACCGAATGAACCTATGGCTTCGGCCACCAAGTACATCAATCCACCCTTCAAGTAGTCTACAACGGTACATAACGCGAATGAGTAAAGGTATTGAAGCCAGTCCGTTACCATTTACCATGGACAGCAAGATGCCATATGCAATGTTGATGATGGTCATCATGCTTATCGCTCCGCTGACCTCGATGATGGAGCAACCGACTCCACAGGGTCGAGTCCTTGAATCTGAAAAGGAGAGTCTTCACGGTATTCACAGCGATAACGATTTCAACACAACCGCTGGATTTGCACTGACCAATGTTACCATTGATGCCTCAAACGGTGAGGCGGAACTGAGTCGGCCAGTTCTTTCATGGAATACAATAGCGAATCCGAGTCTGATGGTGCCACGGACCGGGGGTTGTGCTGCATACGTCGAAGATACTCAAAGCATCTATTTGATGGGGGGTCGCTCTGACCCAGACCCAACCCTTTCTGGCGATGAAGAAACAACCCGTTCCGTAGAAAAGTTCACTTTAGAGAGCACTGCATGGGAATCTGTCGATAGTTCAATGCCAGTTGACCAAATGTATTTTGACTGTGCATCTATCGGTTCTGTAATTTATTCAGTAGGAGATTACCACCCCTATACCACTCCCGAAGTCCGAGCAGAAGGATTGCTGCAAATATACAACGCCAGTAACGACACCTGGTATGAGGGTGCCTACATGCCAGGAAACACTGGAGTCGGGTTGTCTGGAGTTGAGGATTTAGGCGGTTTCATTTACTCCGCTGGTGGCGTTAGCAGAAAGGACCGTTCGGATATTTCGAATGTCACATTGAGGTATAACCCACAGACTGACACGTGGGATCAAATGGCTGACATGAACGTTGGAAGACATTCATTCACCCTTTCCGAATTCCAAGGTAAACTGTACGCCCTTGGAGGAATTGTTCGGCAATACGACCCAATTTCAGGTCAGTATTTCATCGCGCCTTCAAACCTTACTGAAGTTTACGACGCACAGGCCAACACGTGGACGAATCACACCGATTTGCCTTTTGATATTGCGGCGCACGATTCGACTGTGTTCAACGGTGAGATTCTCATTGCAGGTGGTATAACGGGCTCTGGATGGGGTGCTCAAACCAAAGAAGTTCACGGTTACAACCCTCTCACTGAAACTTGGTCGTTGCATTCGGATTTGCCGTTTGACATGTACGATCACACCATCACTGCAATCAATGAATCCGTAGTTTACGCCTCTGGCGACTCATCGTCGTACAGATTTTCCACATGGTCATCGAACTACAGAGACGTAACTGGAGTTCACAACAACTCCGAAACTCAAGCCGGATGGATTACCTCGGATATCATCGACCTTCGACAGAACACAAACGGCGTTGCCTCACCTGTTCGTTTGCAATTTGACGGTAACACCTCTTCCGGCACTGAACTTCAACTTCAATATCGGCTCGCAACGGATTCAACAGACATGAGTTCAGTTTTGTGGCGTCCACTCGGTCCAGAAAATGTATCTCAATTCCACCTCACTGGAGACCACACACTTGCCGCCATTGGAGAAGGAATGTCGTACCTCCAATACCGTATCAAAATGAGTACCTCCGAATTGATTGAATGGTCAACGCCCGACTTAGACTCAATCGTCATTTTTTCCGAGGAAGCGACACTCCTGACGCCCCCTCCAACATCGATGCACCCCAACGCAGCCCAAGTGACGGTTCAATCGTTCCACTCTTCATTTGGCACCAACTCGAATTACAGTCTTTTGTTGCACCAAACCAATGCTGATGGGTTCAACTTACCAGCGCAAGATACAGCCAAAATCACGTGGAACAACATCACTTCTTCGTATACCATCGAAGACCATGGAGGTATTCTTCGACAATCTGGAGTGAATGTCAACGTCCATTCATCAAGTGGACAGGGGGATATCATGCACTGGGGACTCTCCATAAACGAAGGTTTGAGCGCACAATATCTCGTGATGGAAATTCAAACAGAAGGCGAACTGTCGTCTACTTTTAGGACCAATTCAACAATTGAAATTCAAAACATCCTCAACATCGACATTACAGATTACGCGTCCAATTTTTCGAGCATGGGTGATAATTCAATTTCAGACTTTGAAGTCTTTCCAGACGGTGCAGAAATCGAAGTTACCGTCGACCATGCATTCGATCAATCCGGAACACGATTACTGTTTGGAACAATTGAAGCACGTCTCCACATCGATATCGAGAACCCTCAGTCCGGTTGGTACAACTCAACAACGGACTGGGAGCAACTCATTACTGGGAGTGAAACCGAACTGAGTTTTCACGTAGAAAATGTGAGTTCTGGAAGCGCTAACATTTGGATTGAAGCACGTACACAAGACGACTTTGTACTCAACGTAGATTCGTCAGTCAAAGAAATTATTGTCAATGTGAATGCCCCGGTTCAAACCTCAAACTCACCTCAGAACAACGACTACATTAACGAAAATTCTGAGCGTTCAGTAGAATTCAACTTCTATGACGTAGGCGGCTTTAGTACCGACACTGTTCAAGCCTACGTCTGGATTGAGGCATTGCATGATGCAGACAGTGATGGAGAGTTTTCGTCATCCGAGCGTGTATCCACTGAGGTGTTCATCTCCAACGTCGAGAACGATTGGTTACTCAATCTAACTGTCAACGACACTGCAAATGAAGACCACCAAATGGTCCATGTCATCTTGGAAGGAACCAACATGGCTGGAAAGAATATTCGCGAAGCCTCGTTCAACTCGAACTACGGACTCGTATCATGGATGAGCCGTACTCCGGAAAATGCCAATATTTCATCTGTGGAGCCGTTGACAGGTCAAGCGGAAAATGAAGTGCAGCGTATCGAGCCGACCGGAACAGTCGGGTGGAAGGTCGTCGTCTCAGACTCAAACGCACTCACCGACATTTCTGAAATACGATTGATTCTTGGTAAAGATGAGTCGCTCGGCATGCGCTATTCACCGACTCAAAATGTGTGTGAATCCATGGATGCACGCCTTTTGATTGCAAATTCCTGCATTACAGAAGTCCTCAACAATTCCTATTCCATTTCCTTTGCAGCAAGTATCGATTGGGCGTTCGCGGAGTCGGGTCTCGACATAGGACACCTCGAAATACAGGTCGATGATTACGATGGAATGCAAACGTTGGAATTGGACAGTCAATGGACACTTGAACGTGAATTAAGCATCGAATTTGATTCACTCATGGACGTTGAAGGGGCCGTTCAAGGCGAACTTGAATCCGGATGGAGCATTGTGACCGGTGACTCGATTCAAGTGAATGCGACGCTCAAACACTTGACTTCAAACACTTCGTACAACGGCCCGATGTCCGTATTTTGGAGAGGTAAGATACAAGACCAATTTTTCTCTGAAAGTTTCTCTGTTCAAGTTGAAGATGGGAAATTATCGGCAATGATACAAGCTCCAACTGGTGCAGGATTGTGGCACCAAACGGTGTTGGAAATTTGGGATCCATATAATTCTGAGCAATTTTACTCGATGGAACTACCGAACATGCTCCTCGACGACAGCCCACCTTTACTTGTCGAATCGACAATGACATCCGGCGTATCTCGGTATCACCTCGAGGCAGTCGAAATTGGAGTGAACATCGACGAGAGTAACGCATGGAGCGGTAACCTAACGCTTCAATGTCAAATTCGTTCTTTGGAGTTTGAATGGCCCATCCTCACACAAACCCGTGAGCCGACCACTGTATTTGACGGGAAAACAATGTTCAGTTTCATGTTTAATTTCGCTGAACAGGGAGATCCATCCACCCTCTCAACCCAATCGAGCATGGAATGTTGGGCATCCGGAATGGATGATGCAGGATTGGAACTGTATTCCCCTGGAGGAAATTCTGAGAACAGTCCATGGTTGTCGACATCACTGAGTAACGTTGGTCCCGATCTCGCCATTCAAACCGTGAACTTTGAAGGAAGCGCCTCCGAAGGCTCGAAACTAAGAATTGCTGTTGGAGTTATCAGCCTTGGTGAAACGATCGAGACGAGGTTCAATGTTACATTGAGTATTGTTCAAGATGGCCAATCAACCGTCGTTGGGCGGGAATTGATTCCCGGGATGGATGAAGATACCGAGGTAGAAATACGCTCAACGCTTGAAGTTCCAAAAGGAGATTGGACGCTGTCCATCGAAATCGATGCAGAACAGAGCATCTGGGAATTGAGTGAGACAAACAATGTTTGGTCGAAGAATTATTCACAAGACAAAGACAGTGTGTCCTTTGCCACTCCAGCGGTTGCAGCAGGTGGTGGAGTACTGGGGATTATTGCACTGGTGATGTTCGCTCGAAAGAAGAAAGGGGCTCAGTCTGATGATGATTTGCCGGCAAAGGAAAAACCACTGAAGGGGCCACCGTCACGTTCACAGAATTCCTCAACCCCAAGCTCGCTGAAGGGGCCGCCTCCGAAGTCTTTGGTCGAAAGTACCACGTCACATCAAGAAGTGGCGGCTGAAGGAATTGAAACAGTAGAGAGTTATGCGAAGTTACCCGGTGGAGGAAACTACGACTACAGCGGTGGACAAACAATCTATTCTGGAAACGGCATTGGAACTTGGAAACAAAACCCTGACGAATCCTTCACACGGATTGAATGAGGGAATGCTTAACTTCTTTTACAGGGAACAGTTGTTTGAACCGTGGCGAGAGAAGATATCGAGGATGTACGGCGAGTGCTCGCCATATGTTTCCGGGATGGCCAATCGCTCGATGCCCTTGACATTGAGCGAATACTTTCATTCGACATGGAGTGGATTTCACCTAATGAAGCTGAGAAAGCAGTTCAAGCACTCATCGGAAAAGGGTGGCTTTCTGGAGAAGAAAGCGCTCTTAGACCCACGGTCTCACTTGAAGGTGTACAATCACCACTCGGCTGGTTTCCACGCCCTTCACGGCTTCTCATGCCAGTTTCACCGTCTCAAGAAGAACCGACAGCTGAAATGGATGCACCGGAATCGGTGAAGCCCGATGCTCCCGTACCATCGATACCCAAAGAGCAACCTACTCTCGAAGCATCGAATGATCCCCGTGCCAAACTCGTTAAACGCTTGACGAAATTCATTGCAAAATCGTCTCAGATATCTGTTGCAGAAGTGGAACGGCGTGCTCAGCGAAAGCAGCAAGCGCTCGGATACGCAACCCTGTGGATGTGTTTAGCACTTGTTGCAAGAGAACAAAACCTTTCGATGAAAGAAATCATCGAAGCGCTATCGACGCTTTAGTTAGCCTTCAAACACGATTGCCTCAGGAGTCTCGACGACTTCCTCTTGATTGCGCGCTGATAATTCAATCAGCACTGGAAGCAAGACAAGTGCAAGTAGCAACGAAAAGAAGACTGTGACGGCAGTAATCAGGCCAAAGTCTTGGATGACCGGCATTGGTGAGAACATCAAAACGAGGAAACCAAATGCCGTAGTAAGTGCACTCATAATGAGAGCCACACCTGTCGTTGAGAGCGCAGCACGTAACGCCTCCCAATGGGTATCTCTTCGTGCCAATTCAACTTCGATGCGGCGCCACATGTGGATGGAATAATCAATTCCAATTCCCAGAGTAAGTGCAGTCACCATCACCGTCAAAACGTTCCATTTGAGTGCTAAAACAAACATCGAACCTGCCACCCAAAGCGATGCAAGTGCGACCGGGAGAAGCACAGCCAGTGCCGGTACGACACGACGTGTTAGAACAAGCAACACAAGGAAAGAAACGCACAACGAGATAGCTGTCGATTTAATTTGAGACGAATTCAATCCTTCAAGAACGGTCTGTAGAATCACCAAATCTCCAGTGATGTGAAGTTGAGCGTGGCCATCCAAATTGTACCTCAATGTACCTGAAAGTGAGGTCGAACCAAGTTGTTCCTCAATACTTGAAATCACGGTGTTGGATTGATCGGAGGTTGATGCTTCTACACGAATTTCGTTTCGGAAGTAGGTGATTTCCTGACCTTCCAAGTGTACAGTTTGATCGATACGCTCAGCCCATGTTTCACCGGACAGCACATCAGCCACCGTTGTGTTTGTTGAAAGAGCAGCAAACATCGGCCCGAGGTTACAGCCTTGGCTGGTGTTAACGACATAGACATCACCTGCATAGATTTCGAGATTGTGTTCTTCGCCAAAACTTGCGTCACGTAGGATGGCGTCTCTCAGAACCACATATGGGCCTTCATAGGACGGTGATGACGGTGAATCATCGGTTCCAACGACGTAGTGATTGGTTTCCAAATCTTTGTGCAGACCTCGTAATTCATCGAGCATAAGGGCATCACCCGGTATTGAGTCTTCATCTGTTGCAGGTTCCAGAAGAATGTAAATCAATTTCCAAGCAGCACTGTCGTAACTTGTATCCATGTCATCACGAACTTGCATAATTTCCATTTCGGGATCAACGAAGTCTGCAAGATCAAAGTCGGTTTCGAGGGAAACAACTCCAAATATGGAAACTCCTGAAATCAATATGGCAGCAAGAAGAACCATCACTTGCTGTTTCTGCTGAACACCAACAATTGAGTTGACAAGGCCCGGCATTGTGATTGCAACTGCGTTTGTAGTGATGGAGATTTTATTGCGGGCAACATGCAATGCACCGACGACGATGGTCGATGAGGCGAAAGCACAAACTACGCCAAAGGCCAGAGCATATCCAAAGGTGGCCAAAGGTGGCAAGGGGGAGATGATGTTGGCAAGGAAAGCAGCAACGGTCGTCACAACTGCCAATGACAGCGGGACAGAAAGGCGGGCACAGGCACGCAACCACGCTTCCGAGGGATCGTCAACCTCTTTGCGAATCGCAGAGAAAGCCCTCTGGAGATGTATGGCATAATCGATTCCGAGTCCAAGAACCAGAGGAGCAACTGCTACCTCTAATGCTGTGAATCGGACACCGAGTGCGTTGAGAACTCCGTATGTCCAAATGAGGGCAAAGGACAGTCCAATCAGCGGGAAAGCGACATCATTGAGCGAGCGAAAGGCGATGGCAAGCAGTACAACCACGACAACCAAGGCGAGGACAACGAGCAGTGCCAAATTGTCAAAAGTTCCTTGGTCAATATCATAGGAGATGAGGTCGAGTGACGCAACCCCGTATTCCAACTCGGAATTTTGTGAGAGTTTAGAAAATTCAGTTCGGAATTGGTCTTGGATCATTTTTCGTTCTTCTTCATCCATTTCAGGGTCAATTTCCAAAACCCAAAGCGTTGAATTCGCAGCTGGCGCTCCGTCACCTGTTCCGTCGCTGAGATAGGTGCAACTTGCATCGATGTTCAAGTCCGAGTTGAGCAGTGCAGAGGATGCATATCGAGCAGCAGAGAGGAGTTGGTCGTCGGAAGTCAGAGAACAAACTGTGTCTTCATCAAACAGCGCATCAAGTATTTCACTCCACGACTCGATGGATTGCAAATCTTCACCTCCACCCTCTTCATCCAGGGCCAATTGAACGATGCCCGGAGCAGTGGTCCAAACGGCAACTGCATTTTGGCGTTTAACAGATTGATTTTCCATGTAATGCAGGTGCTCATCCATCGTCTTCAAGTGTTCTATAGAAAGTACGTTACTACCATCATCAGCGGTGACATGGATGAAAAGCGGGCGAGCCTCGTCAGGGAAATGCTCGTGGATTCGATCGTGAGCGTCGCGTGAATCAGATTCCGGCGCAAAATCTCCTAAATCTGTGTTGAACGTCGGTGGCGATACGACCAAATGTGCGCTAATGGCTACAGTAAACAAGACGACTACGACCAGTATTGCTGGAGTCCACTGTTTGAAGCGTGGTGACCAAAGGGCCATCCGTTCCTCCAACGCAGATGTATCCATTGTTCGTGCGATGCCAAGACAGTAAAAAAGGGGCGTGGTTGATTTGTACGGCGAATGGTGTTCTCACAAAGTATTCCGACGGTGACGATTTCTTTTCTCGTTCACCTCGGCGGCAGGAGAAGGTTCAAAACAAGTAGGCAGGTGGCAAGAACGATTGCAATGCCTGTCAAAGTCCTCCTAAAAGAAAAAAATGAACTTCGATTGAGAGTCATTGGCGAGAGCCACACCGCTCTGCAAATGCTACGTGAGCGACTCAACAGCAGCAGCAAAATCGACTATGCAAACTACTTCCCAGGCCACCCTGAACTGGATGACCCTGAATTCTACATCCGAACCACTGGAAAGAACGATTCAGAAAAAGTTCTGAGAGAAATCGTTGCCGGCATCTCCTCGGAATTCGAAAGCATCAACCTCTGAATGGGGTGTTGCAGTGACAACTTGGACGGATTCTTTAGCAGAATCCATCGGCCTTGATGGCTACGCTACCGCAACCAAGGGCATTGGTGGCGTACTCAAAGCACGAGTCACTGACTTCCGTGTCGAAGAAATATCAACATCGGTCCACCTCGATAACAAAGGAAGATTTACTGTTGCTAAAATAATGTTGACAAACTGGGAAACCAATCGGTTTTGCAACACATTGGCTAAAGCGCTGTCGATTCCACGTAATCGTATTTTCTTTGCTGGAACGAAAGACAAGCGTGCAGTAACCCAGCAATTGTTTGTAATCGATGCACCGAGAGCTAAAGTCGCAGCCGTCGAAATACCCGACGTAGAGATCGAGGTCATCGGCCGCACCCACCAAAAAATTGGATTTGGAAACCACCGAGGAAATCGCTTCACCATCGTTGTTCGTGGCTGTGCAAATGAAGACGGCTCTCCGATGTCGGTAGAAGATGCACTTGAACAAGTGAAGTTGATTCAAGAAGAAATGGCTTCCAAACTCGGCGATAACAAATTCCCGAATTGGATTGGACCACAGAGATTTGGCTCAGGACGTCCAGTTACGGCAGAAGTAGGACGCCATGTCATCACTGGCGATTGGAAACAAGCTGCTCTCACCTACATTGCCATGGAAGGGGAATCAGAAAACGATGATGTTGCTGCATTTCGAGCACATGTCCGCAAAAACGGACCTACCGAAGAAGGCCTCGAACTCGCTCCACGATGGTTGGGCTTCGAACGCAAAATGGTCGAGCACCTCCTCCATCGCCCTGATGATTACATCGGAGCATTCCGTAAACTCCCAGGCAACCTGCAATTGATGACCGTTCACGCATTGCAATCAGTTGTGTTCAACAAATCTCTTCATGCAAGGCTAGCCGCCGAACACCCCATCAGTTGGCCTATTGGAGGTGACATGGTCGGACGAATCGATGAGAAAGGCCAACTGGACGCATCGAGTTGTGTTGTGGTTGAAGAACGCACTTTGCCTCGAATTATTCGGAACTGCGAACTTGGAAGGCTCTCCCCGACTGGACCTCTCCCCGGAACTGAGATCAAGACATGTGAAGGCAAAAGCGGCGATATCGAAAAGCAAGTCATCGACAGCATGGGCTTGACAGACATGGATTGGAACGTTGAAGCAATTCCCCGTCTATCGACCCGTGGGACTCGGCGTTCATTGGTTACCAGTTTCAACGAATTGAGTGTCGACAATGTACCTCTTGCAGATGACGATTCAATGGGTGAACGGTGGAAGGCCGGACCTAATGGGAACAGCAGATGGCATCCCGAAGGTGCGTGCATTCGTTTCCGATTCACACTTGCATCTGGAAGTTATGCTACAACCTTGTTGCGTGAGTTCATGAGATGCCCGCTGCATCAATTGTGAACAACACATCCTTCTCATTTGGGCTCCAAAGAGAGGCTACGCTGTTTTTATTGTTACGAAATTTAATCCGGTGCTGGTGGCACCAATGCAAGTGGATCAAAGAAGTCCCATCGAGAGAACTTCAATTTCTCCAACGCCACTGATTTCGGAAATTTTTGCTTCCAGTGCGTCAGCGAGACCTTCCCCATCGTTCATGACGACGTGGATTTGAACGAATTTGAGTCCGAAAGCCAAAGGCTTAACTTCGACAGATTGAACATTGTAGATGTCGTCGCTAAGTGCTTGGACTGAAGCCGCAATAGCGTCAGCGTTGACATCCTCAACATCTGCATCAGGATTGATTTTGTAAGTCATTGCTACCATACCCATGCAATCACCTCAGGGTCCCTGATATTTGCAACTTGGACAGGTGTAGAGAACACCTTGGTTTCGGCAGCGTGGGCTACGGCCAATGGCTACATCGCAGCCAGGGCAAGGGAAGGA
>ENA-ORDA01000124-ORDA01000124.1-marine-metagenome-genome-assembly--contig:-NODE-124-length-75460-cov-6.313121_pt1 | contig 75460 bp, 68 predicted proteins | sample MGYA00237778_ERZ508506 | MGnify/ENA primary metagenome ERZ508506 (study PRJEB26177, sample SAMN06267891) | marine metagenome | isolation source: Monterey Bay, California, USA | place: Pacific...
CCCACCTACACTTTCTTGATTGGCAAAAGAATCGTCTGAAACAGGATTATAATAGTCCGATTTGAATTTATAAACCCAAGCATTAGATACGTATTGCGTATTTGTGAAATTTCGAACCCAAGCGCTCCAAACAATTTCTTTAAATAATTTTGTTTTCACCGAATATTGCATGCGAATATCATTCACTAAATAAGCAGCTAGCATTCGATCCGTATTTGATGTGTTATCGATGTATTGGTCACCAACGTATTTCGTTACTAAAGCTAATTCTATGTCTCCATGTTTTTCAGAGCTAACTGGTTTAAAAATTAGTTGATTCGAAGCAATTAAGCTCGGTGAAAAAGCAATGTCGGTATTCTCATAATTCGTTTCCTCTTGTCCCCATGTATCCCAATCATCTATAAATTCAGTAAATGAAGCTATTTTGTTATCACTAAAAGTTGTGTTCATTTTCCATTCTAAATTCTTTAATAAGGAAATTCCTCCACTTATCTCAATTCCTCTTCTGTAAGAGGAAGCAACATTTGTTCTTACAGCTGCGCCAACATCATTAATTGCTCCCGTAAGAATTAATTGATTTGTATAATCCATGGAATAAATATTTATATTGGCATAGGCTTTCTTATATTTTAATTTGTAGCCCACTTCAATATCTGTCATACTTTCATGACTTGGACGACTATTTGGCGTTGAATTCGTATAATCATCTCTATTTGGCTCTTTATTTCCGACTCCAAAAAACCCATAGAAAGAATGTTTGTCACTTAAAATATAATTCACTCCAGCTTTTGGATTAAAGAAAGATGCGTTTATTGATTGACTCGAACTATTTAGCTCATTATCAAACCCTAGAAAATCATATTGAATCATTCTTTGCTGTAAATCCACTAAAACATTCAGCTTTTCCCCAATTTTATAATCAAGTTTTGCATAAAAATTTACGTCATTCTTTGTTGCATCATCATCATAATACTTGTGTCTTATTTGTCCATTACTAGCATATTGAGCCCAAACAACCTCACCATAATGACCTCCAATGTACTGATTAGCACCGCCGCCAAGGGTAAGGTTTAATGCCTTTTTATTGTAGTTATATGAAAAAACAGTTCCATAAAAATGATTATCCAACCATCTTCTTCGAATAAGGTCTGTATTAGCGATGGTATCTCCGGCGGCAGTAAATATATCCTCTAATCCGTATGCAGAAAAAGCATCTCCAACTCTAAATTGCTCATAATAACCTAACCCTCTTGTATAATGTAAAGACATGTTAAATTTTGAATACTTGCTAATTCTCTGCACAAAATGCAACTGATAATGTGTTTGATCATAATTATCTACTTCGTTTTCATAAGTATAAGAATTGTACGTTCTCAAACTAGCATCAGAACTATCCAAATATCTTACTGGAACCCCGTTCCAAGCTTGGTATGTTTTTTCATGTCCAGAAAAAACTACTGCTTGAATGGATGTTTTTTCTCCTAAATAACTTCCAGATAAATAATAAGAATTAAGATCTGAATAAGCTCTGTCAATAAAACCATCTGAATTTAATCTAGACAATCTTCCTTCAAAATTCCATTTACCGTCAATTAATCCAGTTCCCAGCTTAATAGTATTTTTAAGTGTATTAAAAGAACCATAACTATTAGAAATTTCTCCATACGGTTTGGTGGCGTTTATCGTACTTAATGTACTCAAGTTTAAACTTGCCCCAAAAGCCGAAGCTCCAGTGGTAGATGCTCCTACTCCTCTTTGAATTTGAATATCGTCTGTAGACGAAGAAATATCTGGCATATTTACCCAAAAAACTCCTTGAGATTCAGCATCATTAAACGGAATACCATTAATGGTAACATTTACTCTTGTTGCATCAGAACCTCTAACACGAATTCCTGTGTATCCAATACCAGCTCCAGCGTCTGAGGTGGTAACTACAGAAGTAGCCTGATCTAAAAGAATAGGCAAGTCCACTCCATGATTATTTACTTCAATTTCATCTTTAGAAATATTCTCGTGAGCAACTGGGCTTTTTTCACCTACTCTAGTTGTGGTTACTTCAAATTCATCTAGAGTTGTTTTAATGGAATCTGTTTTTGAAGAAGTTGGTAAAAATATATTTACTTGTGCTTGATAGTTTAGAATACCAAAAACACCAATAGTTAAAAATAGATAATTGTATTTCATTTTTTCAGGTTAAATGTGTCTTACTGGGGGTAAGAAAACACAAGGTTTAAACATTTAACATCCTTTCGCCAGCATTACCTGGATCAAGTTACATTCTGTACAAAAACAGAAAATGGGTATAATCTCAGCCTTTTACAGCACCCCCTATTGAGTTTGTCAAAAGTATAAATTAATTTTAAAATTGTAGATTTTGTAATATTTTTTTTGCTTGATTTAATCTTTTGTATAGGTCTCCTTCAATAATTTCAAAATCAATACCTAATTCCATAATTTTTTTTAGATATATGTTAAATAATTCTACCCTGTTATTTGGGTTTTCTCTTTGAGAGTCAAATTCCCAGGGGATATTTGGGCTACAAAGCAAATAAAAGTCTGGTGGGTTTTTAGTTAGACTTTCTTTAATAAAAGAATGATATTTATCATATTTGTATTCACACCAAATTAAAAGAGTTAATAAGTCTGTATCTGAAATTATAGACAATTCATTTTTACTAGCTATTTCGAGTTCTTTTTCATATAATTTAGCTATTTCTAAAATATCGTTATATTCATAAGGTCTATTAATTTGATTAATATAACTTCTAGAGAACTCTGGTAGAAAGCTAAACCCAGTTAAAGATTTTAATTCTTTAAATAAAGTTGTTTTTCCAGAAGATTCAGCTCCGGTAATTACTATGTTTTTTGTTTTTCTAATGACTTTTTTTTCCATTCATAATAACCCATAAAAGCAATAATTATAAATATAGAAAATTGAGCAACACTTAAATAGTATTCTTTATATACAAAAAGTGGAATACAAAATATATCTCCAATAATCCAAAGAATCCAGTTCTCAACTCTTTTCCACGCCATAAGCCACATTGCAGTAAAGTTTAATGCAGTAATAAATGATTCAATTAAAACAAATTTCCAATCAAAATCTGCTATTTCTATATTAGAAAGGGTCCAGTATATAATAAAGGTTAAAAATACAGTTACTATTGAATAGAGTAAATTTTCTTTTTGAGAACTAAATTTGATCTGAACTTTTTCAATATCTGAATTATCTTTTCTAGACCAATTATACCAACCATAGATATTCATCACTAAAAAAAACAAATTAATAACAGCTTGACTGTAAATTTCACCAACAAAACATAAATATATCCATAATGAAACGCTTAAACTTCCGATTGGATACAATAAAATATTTTCTTTTTTGGCAAACCAAACACTGATAATTCCAGAAAAAACAGCAATAATTTCAATTATAAAATCCATGATTAGTTTCTAAAAAGCGAATATATAAACATTATCAAAATTTAATATTCAAATTGTTCAATCCTTTATTTGAAATGTAAAACATTTTGTTTAAGTTTGAAGCTTAAAGAATAAACAAAAATGGAAAAAGTAGCAGTTATACGTAAAGAACATTTTAATGCTGCACATAGATTGCACAACCCAAATTGGACAGATGAAAAAAATATTTCTTTCTACGGGAAATGCAATAACCCAAACTACCATGGTCATAATTATGACTTAGAAGTCACTGTAATTGGTGAAGTTGATCAAGAAAGTGGATATCTAATTGATATGAAAACATTATCGGATTTGATTAAAGAAGAAGTTCTTAATAAATTTGACCATAAAAATTTAAATCTTGATGTAGCAGATTTTAAAGATTTAAACCCCACTGCTGAAAACATAATTAAAGTTATTTACAATAAACTAAGAAAAAAGTTGGAAGATAAATTCGAACTTAAAATTAAACTTTATGAAACTGAAAGAAACATTGTTGTATACCCAGCCTGAAACCTCGTCAGAAAATAATTTTGATATAGTTGGAGATGATCACGTTAGTAATTCTTGTGAAACTCCTATAAGAAAGGATGCTTTTGACATCTCTAATGAAAAGAAAAAAGAGATTATTGCAGAACATTTTAAAGTAATTATGGAGACTCTTGGTCTTGACTTAACAGATGACTCATTAAAAGGAACTCCGCACAGAGTGGCCAAAATGTACGTTGAAGAAATATTTTCTGGTCTTGACCCTGCCAATAAGCCAAAAGCTGCTTTATTTGAAAATAAGTATAAGTATAATGAGATGCTGGTAGAAAAAAATATTACTTTTTATTCAAATTGCGAGCATCATTTTGTTCCAATATTTGGAAAAGTACATGTTGCTTATATGTCTTCTGGAAAAGTTATAGGGCTTTCTAAAATCAATAGAATTGTAGATTATTTTGCAAGACGCCCACAAGTACAAGAAAGATTAACCAATCAAATTGGGAATGATTTAAAAGAAATTTTAGGAACAGACGATGTCGCTGTTATCATTGATGCAAAACATCTTTGTGTATCATCTAGAGGAATAAAAGACGACACTTCTACTACTACTACTTCGTATTATTCAGGAAAGTTTAAAAATGATTCTACTAAAAAAGAATTTCATCACTATTTAAATCCATGATTAAATTTAGTAGCCATTCTGGGATTAACACTTTAAAAGTTAGTCAAGAATTTGATATTACTCTTAACAAGGCTTGGGATTTTTTTTCTAATCCAAAAAACTTGAGTGAAATAACCCCCTCCAATATGGGATTTAACATTACTTCTGAAATTCCTAATCAAATGTATGTGGGACAAATTGTTACTTACAGAGTTGCTCCTATTTTGGGGATTAAATTAAATTGGGTAACTGAAATAACTCATATTAACAACAAAATGTTTTTTGTGGATGAGCAAAGATTTGGACCATATACAATGTGGCACCACGAGCATCTTTTTTTACAAAAAGGAGATAAAGTAGAAATGACAGACAAAGTATCTTTTAAAGTTCCTTTTGGAATATTAGGAAGGATAATGACTCCAATATTTGTCATTCCTCAACTAAAAAAAATTTTCAATTACAGGTATAAACTATTAGAACAAAAATTTAACAATGGGTAAAATATTAATCGTTGGGGGCACCAAAGGTATTGGTGAGGAAATTGCACAACTATTAGAAAATAAGGAATGTGTACTTTTTAGTAGAGAAGCACATAGCGTAAGTTCAAATAACCATGTTCATTATCAATTGGATGTAGCGGATGGTAACTTTCCAGATATTGAAGATATATCTTCCATAGTATACTGTCCTGGAACTATCAATTTAAAACCTTTTAGATCTTTAAAAGTAGAAGACTTTCAAAACGACTTTGATGTCAACTTTTTAGGTGCAGTTAAAGTCATCCAGTACTATCAAAGAGCCTTGTTAAAAGCTGAAAATGCATCTATAATCTTGTTTAGTACAGTTGCTGTAAATCAAGGTATGAATTTTCATGCATCGATAGCATCTGCTAAGGGAGCAGTTGAAGGACTAACCAAATCTCTAGCTGCAGAGTTTGCTGGAAAAATAAGAGTTAATTGTATTGCTCCTTCCCTCACAGATACTCCACTAGCACAAGGAATTTTAAGAAATGAAGATGCTATTAAAAGATCTAATGAAAGACATCCTAGTAAAAGAATAAATACTGCTTCTGATGTAGCTAAAACTGCAGAATTTTTACTACAGAATAACAATATAACTGGTCAAATAATTCATGTTGACGGGGGAATGTCTACTTTAAAAGTTTAAAAATGACAATTTTTTGGTTTAGAAGAGATTTAAGATTGATGGATAATACTGGTCTTAATTTAGCCCTTTTAAAATCTAAGGATGTACAACCCATATTTATTTTTGACAAAGATATCATTGATGAATTGCCAAATGATGACCCAAGAGTTAACTTCCTCTACGACGAATTACAAAAAATAAATAAAGAGCTAATTTCTTACAATAGTTCTTTAAAAATTTTTCATGGAAATCCATTAGAGATATTTGAACAGCTTTTAAAAGAAAATCCTGAATTAGAGGTTTATACTAACAGAGATTATGAGCCATATGCAATTGCAAGAGATGAAGAAATAAATCAACTTCTTGTTAAGTATGGATCAAAATTAATCTCATCTAAAGATCAAGTTATATTTGAAAAAGATCAAGTTGTTAAAAACGATGGTCTACCCTACACTGTTTTTACCCCATTTAAAAATAAATGGTTGGCAAAGTTTAAGGAGGAAGGATTTCATTTAGAATTAAAATTAAACTCTGAAAACTTTAATAAATCTAACCACGAGTTTCCAACTATAGAAGAAATAGGGTTAGAAAAGTCTTCAATTAAAGTGCCACCTTTTAGTTTAGAAAAAGTGCATAATTACCAAGAAACTAGAAATTTTCCATCTTTAGACAGCACCTCTAAAATTGGTCCACATTTAAGGTTTGGAACAGTGAGTATAAGAGAGATAGTAAGTAAAGTGAAAGACCTTAACGATACTTATTTAAGTGAGTTAGTATGGAGAGAGTTCTTTATGCAAATATTATGGCATTTTCCAAAAGTAGTTCATGAAAACTTTAGAGCAAAATACAATTTTATAAAGTGGAGAAATAATGAAGAAGAGTTTGAAAAATGGTGCAAAGGAGAAACTGGTTATCCTTTAGTAGATGCTGGAATGAGAGAACTGAACCAAACTGGTTTTATGCACAATAGAGTGAGAATGGTTACTGCTGGTTTTTTATGCAAGCATCTATTAATAGATTGGCGATGGGGAGAAGCCTATTTTGCCAAAAAACTCTTAGACTATGAGCTTTCTTCCAATAATGGCAACTGGCAGTGGAGTGCCGGTACAGGATGTGATGCTGCTCCCTATTTTAGAGTATTTAATCCAAGTGAGCAGATTAAAAAATTTGACAAACAAAATACCTATATCGATAAGTGGGTAGAAGATTTGAATGAATTTTCTTATCCAGATCCTATTGTCGAACATTCTTTTGCTAGGAATAGAGCAATAGCTAGTTACAAAGAGGGTTTAATGAAATTCTCAGTATAAGATCAATTTCAAATAGTTGAGTTAATATGCAAGGTATTAAACCTTAATTGTTAATTTAGACATTATAATTCATTCACTTTCCTATTGTAATCTTCTTGTAAATGATAAAATCATCTTTTAAGAATCCATACTTAATAATTGTTATTGCGCTAATGGTAAGTGTTCTAGGGAGTGTAATGATTCCAAGAATGCCTGTAGATATTCTTCCTCAGTTTAAAAAGTCTGCTATGCAAGTATTGACTTTGTATCCTGGAATGCCAAGTGAGGTTGTAGAAAAAGACATCACTAGTAGAATGGAAAGATGGACGGGACAATCTCCTGGAATAGAGAAACAGCTTTCTAAAAGTATAATGGGAGTTAGTGTGGTAACTAACTTTTATGGAGAAGATGTATCTCCAGCAGAAGCAATGGCCAATACTTCGGCTTATGCTATGAGTGATATGTACTATCAGCCACCGGGAACACTTCCACCAATGGTTCAGCCATTTGACCCAACTGCCTCAAAACCACTGATGTTACTAACTGTAAGTAGTGAAACTAAATCCGGAAAAGAACTGTACGATATTGCATATTACAACTTACGACAAATGCTTAGTGGAGTTAAAGGAATTATTGCTCCTGCTGCTTATGGAGGCTCTTTAAGGCGTATTTACATATTTGTAGATCCATTGAAACTAGAAGCATTGGGTATTTCTCAAACAGAAGTAAACGATGCCATCCAAAAAAATACTACCATGATTCCTTCTGGAATTGCTAAAATTGGAAACATCAACTACGGGGTAGATGCCAAGGGAATGATAGTAAATGTTAAAGACTTTAATGACATTGTAATTACTTACCGAGATGGTGCACCAGTCTATGTAAAAGATGTTGGTGAGGCGGTAGACGCTAGTGCTATTCAAACTAACATTGCAAGAGTAGATGGTAAGGAACAAGTGTATTTGCCAATTTTTAAACGTCCTGGAGCCAATACTATTCAGTCTGTAAACGAAGTAAAAAATGCCATTCCAAAACTAAAACAAAGGATGCCAGATGATGTGGAGATGAATGTTATTTTTGATCAATCTTCTTACGTAAGAAACTCTATAAACAGTTTAGTTTATGCAGTAATAAGTGGATTGATATTGGTAATTATTGTTTTACTAGTTTTTATTGGAAATATTCGTTCTGCTTTAGTAGTTTCTATAAGCTTACCGCTTTCTATTTTATTTTCTTTTATTGTCTTGTACATCTCGGGTCAAGCGATTAATAGCATAACTCTTGGGGGAATTGCTTTAGTACTTGGATTACTGGTAGACAATTCTATTGTTGTTATTGAAAACTTTGACAGACACTTAAAAATGGGAAAAAACTCCTTTCAAGCAGCGATGGATGCTGCTATTGAAGTTTCTAATCCTGTTTTGGCATCTACTTTGGTAATAATTGTAGTGTTTTTTCCAGTATTTTTTCTTACTGGAATAACCAAGTTTCTTTTTTCTCCTTTGGCCATTACAGTTACAGGAGCAATGGTAGGTTCTTACCTATTTTCATTGACCTTAACTCCCATACTGGCAGCATTTCTTTTCAAGAATAAATTGGCCAATTCAGAAAACAAAAAAAAGAACTTTTTCCAAGGGTTTATTCAATTTTTAAATACCCAGTACAAAAAGAGTTTGGCATTTATTTTACGATTTAGAGCCATTACTTTAATAACCACTATTGCATTATTTATTTTCTCTACAAGTCAAATAACAGAGCTAGGTTATGAACTATTTCCACAGTCTGACGTGGGTCAAATGGAAATTCAAGTACGTATGGAGTCTGGAACCACTTTGGAAACTACTCAAGAAACCATTGTACTCATGGAGCAAGAGATAAGAGCTGAAGCTGGGGATGATTTAGAGCAGATTATTTCAAATATTGGGGTTTTTTACGATTTGCCTGCTGCCTACACTCCTAATTCTGGTACGCAAGATGCATTTATTGGGGTTCAGCTAAAGAAAGAACATAAAAAAAGCACCTTTGAATATGCTAATAGTTTAAGAAAACAATTCAAAAACAAGTTCCCTGGAGTTGAAATTAGTTTTAACACCGGAGGCTTAATTACAGCTGCACTTAATGAGGGGAAACCGTCTCCTATTGATGTGCAGATAAAGGGAAATAATTTAGAAAAACTAAGGTCGATAGCAGAACAAATTAGAGATACGATGAATACCCTTTCTAATTTGAGAGATGTAAGAGTACTACAAAGAATAGACCAGCCATCTAAAAACATAGATATAGACAGAATAAAAGCAGCAGAATTGGGTGTAGAACCGGTAGATGCTATTAAAAACATGGTTTCTGCATTAAATTCCTCGACTACTTTTAACAAATCTTTTTGGATTGATGAAAGAAATGGAAACCATTATTATGTAGGTATCACCTATCCAGAAAATGAGATAAATACAGAATTTACTATTAAAAACGTGGCTGTTGGGAGTAAAACAAGTGATAAAACCATACCATTTAGAAATTTTTCTAAAATTACTGATGGAACCAACCCTGTAGAAATTAACCACCACAATTTAATGAGAACTTTTAATGTTTACGCCAATGTATATGGAGCAGATATTGGCCATGTTTCGGACGAAGTTAAAGACTTAATTTCGGGGATAAAATTGCCAAAAGGTTACGAAGTTAATTTTGATGGAGAGGTGGTGATGATACAGCAATCTTTTAGCGGATTAAGCTTAGGTCTTTTATTGGCAATTGCCTTTGCATTTTTAATTATCACCCCCTTATTTAAGTCTTTTAGGCAGCCATTTATTATTATTCTGGCTTTTCCTCTTGGGTTAATGGGTGTGATTTTCTTAATGAAAATTACCGATACTTACCTTAGTATTCAATCTATTATGGGGATTATTATGATGGTAGGAATTTCTGTTTCCTATGGAAATATTTTAATAGATAGAATTAACAATTTAATTATCGATGGACAAAGCAAAACAGACGCTATTATTAACGGCTCAAGCGAAAGGTTTAGACCCATACTTATGACTGCCGCAACTACTATTTTCGGACTGCTTCCTACTGCCCTTTCTACCCAGGCAGGAACTGAGGCAAACGTACCATTGGCTATTGCTGTAATTGGCGGGACTTTTATGACTACTGTACTTACTTACTACATTATTCCAATACTTTATTCATTCATTGCCAAAAAATCTCAATCATGAGCTTAAAACAACCCAATAATATTCTTTCTATTCTTTGCTTACTATTTATTGCTTTTGGATGTAACTCTTCTACAGAAAAAGAAGGGAATAGTGAAGTTGTTGAATCTATTTTTCAAGAAGAAATCAATACTTCTAGTGTAGAAGTTGTACAACCGTCTTACCACTCTTTTATTTCCAGAACCATGATTACTGGAGTTGCCAAAGCGTATAGAAAGGTAATGGTTCATCCTATGGAAAGTGGATATGTCCAAAGTATAGGAAAAGACATAGGAGATTTGGTTTATGCCAACGATGCTATAGCAGTACTTTATAATCCAGAGCTATTAAGAGAGGCAGAAAAGCTGAAGGCAGAACTAATTGCCAAAAAAGCTATTTACGAGCGTTTAAACTCAATTCAAGAAAATACTCCATCACTATCGCCCATTCAACAATTGGAAGCCGCAGAAGCCGCCTATTTGTCAACTCAAGCAGATTTGAGCGCCATCAACGACAGAATTAGCCTACTTACAGTTAAAGCACCATTTACAGGCCGAATTACTAAGAAAATGGTGAATGTGGGAGATTTAGTACAAAGTGGAATTAACAATAGTGGAACCAAGCCACTAGTAGAATTGCAACAAACCCACCCAATTAGATTAACGGTTACAGTTCCTGAAAGCGATGCTTGTTTTGTGAAAGTAGGATTATTGTCTCAAATAAATTTCCCAGAGTTGCCCGATGGAAATTACTCTGAAAAAGTAACGAGAACAGCCAAAGCCTTGGAGACTAGTTCTAAAACAATGCTAGTAGAGATAGACATTCCCAATAAAAGCGAGGCAATTCTTCCAGGGATGTATGCCAAGATTACTATGGAATTGTCTAGTAGAGACAACGTGCTTTCTCTTCCTACTAAAACTAAAACCATGATAGACGATGCTCCGCATATACTGGTGGTAAATAATGGTGTAGTAGAAAAAATAGCTTTGGAAATAGGATTAGAAAATGCCAACTATTACGAGGTGCTAAATAGTAATATTAACGACTCTACACTGGTAATTTCAAGGGGAAAAAGTCTTGTAAAAACAGGAAACAAAGTTTATCCAGTTTTAAAAAAACCTGAAGAATGAATAGGCATTTGAAGTATTTATTAAAATTAAAGCTATTTGTAGCTTTTTTACTGCTAATAAGCAATGGTTACGGGCAGGAAATATCGACAATAAGTATAGAATCTTCACTTAAAATAGCAGGTGCCAATAACCTGACTATAAGCAAATTAAATTTAAATAAAACAGTGTTAGAAGCCGATCTTCTAATAAGCAAAGGATGGTGGATACCAGAAATTTTTGCAGGTATTCAAACTAGACAATTGCAAGGGGCTGCAATGAATGGTAACGGCAGTTTTTTTACAGAAGTAAACCAACAAAATTTATGGAATGGTGTTGGTATTGATGCGCTATGGAATATTGGAGAAGGAATTTACAAAACTAAGGCATCTGAGTTAAAACTAGAAGCCAATACCTACAAAACCACTGCAGAAAAAAATATAGTACTTCTAGATGTTGCAGACACTTATTACCAGCTGCTAATTGGGTTTTTAAAAGCAAATGCATACCATCAGCTTCATGCTGTAGCGGATAACATCTCTCAGCAATTGGCACTACAGGTTGGGGTAGGTTTAGCTTATGAGTCGGAGCTTTTATTGGCCCAAAGTAATGTTCACCATTTAAAAATTCAAGAATTAAACCAGCAAAAATATTACTATAAAAAAAGTGCCCAACTATCGCGTTTATTGAATTTAAAACCTTTTAATAATTTAATTCCTATAGATACTATTTTAAAACCTATAGAATTGGTAAACATAGATTCCTTAGAAAACTTGGACTCTTTGGGCAATAACAGGGCAGAAATTCAAGAAGCAAAACTTTTGCTTAAAGCAGTTAGCATAGAGAAACTAACTACTACCAAGGCTTTTTTTATTCCCAATGTAAGACTCAATAGTTTTGGTTCTCTTTACGGAGGACTGTTGGGACCAGTTTCATTAATGCCTAGCTCACCAGGATCGGAAATTAAGCAGCTCTACCCTACTACTTCCTTAAATTTCTCTTTGCAGTGGAAGATTCCAATTGAAAAACTTATTTACAATGGTCCAACTAAAAAAATGGAAGCTAGTGAACAAATTAAAGGATTGGAAATTAAAGAAATTAAAGCGGCTATTAACCAAGATATAGCCATAGCAAAACAAAATATAATTATAAGTAAACAGCAAACGGAGCTGGCCAATAAGGCTTACTTACAAAGCAAAGAAGCATTTAACCAATGTGCCAAAAGACAAGAACTAGGTACTATACGGCCATTTGAATTATTGCAAGCACAGGAAATATTTATTCAGTCTAAACTAGATTATATTGAAGCAATTGCAAATTTCAACACAGCGCAATATGCTTTTCAGGTTGCTACCGGAATAAATTTATAATACTGACGGTTACTACGTTTAATAAATAATTTATTAGTAAAAGAAAATATCTGACAAATCAACATTAAATAAAAAGTAGCAAAACCCTCTGAAAAATTAGGCTACCCACTTTTTGATGAGAATTATCTAATTCTTAATGCAAACCCTTAGCAGCCAAATACCTTTCTGCGTCTAAGGCAGCCATACAGCCAGTACCTGCAGCAGTTACAGCTTGTCGGTATACATGATCGGCAGCATCTCCAGAAACAAAAACTCCCTCTATATTGGTTTTTGAAGAACCTGGATTGTTTACAATATATCCGTTTTCGTCCATTGATAACCAAGGATTAAACACTTTAGTGTTAGGAGTATGTCCAATTGCAATAAATACGCCCGTACATGGAATATCATGTTTTTCTTGAGTTTTATTATTAACTACTCTTGCTCCTGTAACCACATTTCCATCCCCTAAAACTTCTTCCAATTCGGTATTGTGTAATATTTCAATGTTTTCTATTCCCCTAACTCTATCTGCCATTATTTTAGAAGCTCTAAACTCGTCTTTCCTAACTAACATAGTAACCTTGGTACAAATATTGGCTAAATAGGATGCTTCCTCACAAGCAGAATCTCCCGCACCAACAATTACTGTTTCTTGTCCTTTGTAAAAGAAGCCATCACAAACAGCACATGCTGAAACTCCACCACCATTAGATAAATAATGTTGTTCAGAATCTAAACCTAAATATCTAGCAGAAGCACCAGTAGAAATAACAATAGTGTCGGAATGTATTTCTAATTTATTATCTACCCATACTTTATGAATAGGTCCTGTAAAATCAACTTTTGTAATCATACCAGATCTTACATCGGTTCCAAATCGCTTGGCTTGCTCCTCTAAGTCAACCATCATTTGAGTTCCATTAACACCCTTAGCATAACCAGGGAAATTATCAACATCTGTTGTAGTAGTAAGTTGACCACCAGGTTGTATTCCTTGATATAGAATTGGGAACATATTTGCTCTAGAAGCATAAATAGCAGCTGTAAAACCAGCTGGACCAGAACCTACAATTAAACACTTAACTTTTTCAATAGTTGGCATAAATAATTTTTTAGATTTCAAATATATTATTTAACAATATGTTAGTGAAATAAACTTATTCACAAATTAAGGTGTCATAGCTAGATCCGTAACCATAAAAAACACCAATACCATCACCTTCTACATTATATGGTAAATTACCAGACGATGAAAATATACTACCGTTAGATGCAGCAGCATTTTCCATTGCCCTGACATATAAATAAATTGGATATGTTGTTGTTGAACTTTTAACAACAACAGTGTCTCCACGAGAAAAAAAACTTCCTTCAACCCCACTATCATCTGGCCCTTCTACCACTCCATTAACACCTCTTGGTAAAACAAAATCAAATTTCAAACCATTAAATAATTTATCATCTGTAGTACTTCCAATAGGTGGTAAAAATCTTTTGTCCTTCACTTCACCCAAAACGTTATCAAATGGTGCTTCATAATTATAGGTGTAACTATTTATTCTTTTAGAAAACCATCTGTAACAGTTTCCAACGGTATCTGGATCTTTAAAATTACATTTTATCCAACCTAGTGTATCATCAAAGGCAATGTAAGGATCGAACCAAACACTATCCATTTTCACAGGATAAGGGATTTGAGCTTTTGCAGTTAAAGTATCACCTTGGTGATATACATTTAAAGTATAATTTTTCCCAAATTGTCCAATAATATTAGGATTACTTGTTGTATATCCAGGAAGTGGGAGTCCATTTGTAGCTATGAGACCAAAATCTAAATCAAATTCATTAATTCCATCGCTTAACTTAACCTGGGCATCACTGATAAACGTATTAATTAAAGACATGGTGTCAAAAACATCAAAATAACCCTGGCTTCTAGTTAATATAACTTTGGGAGCAAACCCATTTTCAACAGTAGCTTCAAGTACCAATGTTTGCTCAACTTCTGGTAAATCAAATTCTATTTTTTTTTGACAAGAAACTGTGATAAATCCAAATAATAGTATGTAGTAAAACTTTTTCATTAAAACTTAAAATTCCATGTGACACTAGGTAATATTGGAAATAGTGAAACTTGATTAGCATTAAAATCTACTGATCCTTGTGATGGATCACCCGTTGCATCAAAAAAGATAAAGTAAGGGTTAGCCCTATTGTAAACGTTGTAAACAGAAATATTCCATGAGGAAATTACTTTTTTCTTAATCCCATAACGATTAAGTTTCTTAGCATCGATAGTAATTGAAATATCTGCACGGTGATAAGCATCTAACCTAAAGGCATTTCTTTTACTCCAAACTGTAATAATTCTATTTTCTTCTGCCGAAAACCATCTTCTTTCAGGAAGACTTAAAGAATTCCCTGTAGCATAAACAAACACCCCTCCAATATTTACCCTTTCACTAATTTGATACTGAAGAACAACAGAAAGATCATTTCTTCGGTCATATTTTGCAGGAAATTCTACTCCATTATCAATTTCATCAAATTGACGCATTGTTTTTGACCAAGTGTAACCTATCCATCCATTAAAGTCACCTAATCTCTTTTTTAAGAAAAACTCTGCTCCATAAGAATAACCCCTACCAAAAGTAAGTTGATTATCTACATTGTTTTTCAAATTGTCTTCAGGAAAAGAATTTTCTTTGTATTCAATAAGATTATTTAAATCCTTATAATAAAGCTCTACTGAAGCTTCATATTTATTATTAAAAAAGTTTTTGAAATAACCTATACTATATTGTGTTCCTATCTGAGGCTTAACTACTTCAGTACTTGGAAACCAAAGATCAGTAGGTAAAGAAACTGAGGAAATAGAAGCTAAATGTATATATTGATAATTATGGGCAATACCTAGCTTAAAAGATGAATTATCTGGTAATAAATACCTTGCTGAAAGACGTGGCTCAGGTCCAAAATAAGTTTTAATTGGTTTGCCACTACTGTAAATAATTGTACTATCGGTAGTACCAGTATTTTCATTATTAAAATATCTTGTAAACGGGCCAATATGTTGATACATCGAGAGACGCATTCCAAAGTTGACTTTTAAACGCTCGTTAATACTCCAATCATCTAATAAATAAATCGCTGCTTCATTTCCCCATATCTTAACCTTTTCACCTGTGTCAAATTCAACATCATTTGATGAAGCTTCAGTAGAAGTTGGAATAAAACGATGTAAAGTATAATTCCAGCCAAATTTAATATTATGCAAAGAGCTGTGATAATAAGTATAATCTTGTTTTAAATTACCATCTCTGACCCCTGACGATAATTTAAAATTAAAATCACTTGAGCCACCTTCAAATGCGAAATTATAATCGGTAAAAACAGCAGTAGTATTAACAAATAATTTGTCACTAAATAAATGATTCCATCTTAAAGAAGCAGTTGCATTTCCCCATGGAATATTAAAATTAAAATCTAAATCCTTATTATTAAAAGTAAATACATCTCTACCAAAATAACCACTTAAAAACAATCGATCTTTATCTGATAATCTCCAGTTTAATTTTGCAGTCAAATCATAAAAATAATAACCTGACCCTTTAAAAGCAGAGGTGTCGGAGATAAGTGGTTTGGCTAATACATCAATATATGTTCTTCTACCAGAAAGAATAAAAGAGGCTGTATCTTCTTTAATAGGACCTTGTAATGTTAACCTTGAAGCAATTAATCCAATACCTCCATCTGCTTGGAATGACTTATAATTACCATCTTTCATTGTTATATCAAGAACAGATGATAATCTTCCACCATAATTTGAAGGCATACCGCCCTTAATAAGTTTAACATTTTTGATAGCGTCTGCATTAAAAACAGAGAAAAACCCAAATAAATGGGAAGCATTATAAACTGTAGCTTCGTCTAATAAAATTAAGTTTTGATCGGGACCTCCTCCCCTAACATAAAAACCTGTATTTCCTTCACCTCCAGAAGATACACCAGGTAAAAACTGTATAGTTTTAAGAATATCAACCTCTCCCATAAAAGCAGGTATTGTTTTAATCTTATCAATAGACAATTCAATTTGTCCCATTTGAGTACCAGTTGTATTTTCATCAGATTGTTTGGCATCGATTACTACCTCATCTAATAAATCTTGGCTTTCTTTTAAATCAATATTCAACCTAACATGATTTTTAAATTGGATGGTTTTTAAAATGTCAGCGTAACCAACGTAAGAGTATTTAACTTCATATTCACCACTTTTTAATGAAATTGAGTAAAATCCATAAACATTAGTTGTAGCACCTTTAGACTCTTTTTCCACATAAATACTAACTCCTATTAAAGCCTCTCCTGTTAAAGCATCTTTAACATAACCACTTAATGTATGTTGTTGAGAGAACATAAAAAAAGGGATAAAAAGTAAGGATAATAGAGATTTGATTTTCACGAGTCAAAATTAATAAGTTTTAAATTAAATAGGCAAATGTTTGACTATTATTTAACCTCCTTTAAGTTTTACTAAAGCACCTAGTTTTTGAAGATATCTAACTATTTTTTCTCTGTGGTTTCCTTGAATATAAATTTCACCATTTTTATAACCACCTCCAACTCCACATATTTGCTTCATTTTTTTTGCTAAATCATTAGCATCATGGTCCGAACCAATAAATCCTTCAATCAAAGTAACAGACTTGCCTGCTCTATTCTTTCGATCGATTAATACATAAAGCTTTTGTTCATTAAAAGGAATATCTTTAACTTCATCAGAGTTTTCTGCAAAATCAAAATTTGGATTTGTTGAATAAACAACATCAATTCGATTTTTTTTTGATTTACCCAATTATTATTTATTGAAAATAAGAACTTTATTGTTATTAGAATAGAAAGTATTTAACTCAGTATTTATAAAATCCTTAATTTTTGATTTTTCAGGATTATTTATAGTGTCCATATTCCACTCTATTACAAAAACAAAATTAGTATCTTTTAAACCATCAACATCTTTAAATGATTGACCATAGCTTAAAGACTTAACAGATGGAAAGTGTGTTAGAATTCTTGTGTTTAATTCGTCTAAAGCATTGTTTTCTCTAATGATGTTTTGTAATTCAGTTTTATACAAATCTCTTTCTTCTGAAATAGACATTATCTTTTTATCATTGTCAACTAGTATCTTGTTCAACAACTCCTCTTCATCAATAGCCTTTGACTGCAAATTATGTATTTCTAAATTAACGTTACCCATTTCATAATTATTAAGCTGCAACTTCCAATTATTAATCTGTTCTTCATTAATATATTTACCTCCTATATTTAAAACAATAGCGGAAGATTCATCATCGTAGTTCAATTCTTTGGTGAGAACCTCTATTTCGGGATTAATAGATATTTCATTTTTAATGAAATTATCTGCATTTTGGATAAAAATAGATTCATGTATAATATGATAAAATTTAAAAACACTAGGAATCACAATAAGAAGCAATATTGAGAAAACATAAATCTTTACTTTTCTCTCAATTCTAGGATTAACAAATTTAACCTTAGGAAAGTTTAACAATCTTAAAACTATAAAAGTGGATAGACAAATAAATACACTATTTAATAAAAACAAGTAAAAAGCTCCAATAAAATATGGCCAGTTACCAACTGCCAATGCATAACCAACTGTACAGAGTGGAGGCATTAAAGCCGTAGCTATGGCAACACCTGGAACTACAGTTATTGTTGTAGTTTTATTTTTTACTGTTGTTGCTATTACTCCCGCCAATCCACCAAAAAAAGCAATTAAAATATCTAATACATGGGGTTTCGTTCTACTAAGAAGTTCTGATGTTTCAGACTTTATTGGAGTAATCAAATAAAATAAGTAAGAAGCCAAAACACTTGCAGCCACCATTATACCAAAGTTTTTTAAGGACTTTATTAGTGCTTTAAAGTCATTGGCAGATAAAGCATAGCCAATTCCTCTTATAGGACCCATCAGGGGCGATATTAGCATGGCACCAATAATTACCGCAGGAGAGTTATTAATTAAACCTATAGAGGCTACTATTATAGAACAAATTAAAATCCAAATATTTATAGATGAAAACTCTATATCGCTTCTAATATCTTCGACAGTTTTATCTTTGTCCACACCATCATATATAGAAAATAAGTTTTTTAAGAAATTGGCTATAGACCCAAAAGCTTGTTTTACAGAAAATTTATCTGTTTCTGACTTAATAGGATCATAATCTATTTTGTTATTTTCTTCCATATAAAAATGCTTCTACTCTAATTTACAAGAAAAAATTAAAACTATATTATTCAAAATTAATTTTTTATTATTTGAGTTGGGATTTTTGAGACATAAAAAGCAAGACATAAACTAAATGAATCATATTATTAAAAAGAGGAAATATAACAATGGCAATTCCACTTAAGTAAGGCCAAGAAAATTGGAAGTCAAAATTCAGGAAAATAAATGGCGATAAAACATAAGCAATTTGAAATATCCAGTAAAAAGTCCAACCTATTTTAATTTTAGAAAACATAAAGCCTACCCCAACCATTGCCAATATATCAAAAACAACTCTTATAGCATACAAATTCCTAAGTTGAATCGACAAGTATTCATTAAACTGAAACCCATTATCATTTAAATTTTCTACAATCAAATTTATTAAGCTGTTTTTTTCTAAATTAATGCTTTTGGCATCTAAAAAAAGTGTAAAGTATCCAAGATCAAAAACAAAGCAATAAATAAATCCTAATAAACTTAATAAACAGAGCCACTTTAGAGCATCAAAATTTTTCATTCTTTAGTGAATTTATAATTAAAGTACTGATTATCATTAATGGTTTTCATTTTCAAATCAAATATTTTTCCATTTCTATTTACTTTCAGAACAATTTCATCATTTTCAAAATATCCTAACCAATTGTCAAAATTATCCTCTATACGAAATTCATTAACTGCAATAATTTCATCTTCCTTAACGATTAAGGATTTATCCCCAGCACTATTCTCTAAAATATTTTGAACTATTACTTTTTTATCTTTATTGTAAGTTTTAATTCCATATTGCCAACAAATATTTTCAGCTGTTTTGAATGAAAAATCCCATCCAAAAACTTTTAAGGCTTCAATTAAATAATTTTTGAAATCTTTTTTACCATAAATAATTTCACTAAAAATAGCATCAAAACTTTCTCCGGAAACAGACTCCAAATTGCTTTTATATAATTCCATATCATAGCTCGATAATTGATCTGATCCTGAATACATTTTTCTCATTACATCATGTAAGGTTTTCTTATGTTTTGTAGCTTTTCTAATCTTAGCATCGCATATCAAAGCTATCAATGAACCTTCAGCATAAATAGAGACTTTCCTCCCTGGAATACCTTGAACATAACCATCTAGCCAAGTATCCCAACTAGATTCAGAAACTGAATAATGATTTCTACCATCATTATGAAAATGTCTTTGAAATAATTTATTTAACTCTTTGAAATATTGTTCTAAAGTAAAAACACCACTTTCAAAAAGAATTCTATCACCCATATAAGTGGTAACTCCCTCGGTAACATAACCCATGTTTGTGTAATTTTCTTTTGAATAATCGTAGGGCAACATATCTTTAGGTCTAATTCCTTTTACATTCCAAACATGATATAATTCATGAGATGAAACCCCTAATAATTCTTTATATAAATTTTTAAATATGTCATAAGAAGGACCCAGTAAAATAACAGTAGAATGGTGGTGTTCAACCCCATGGTAAGCTGAATAAGGAGTTATTTGAAAAAGAAAAAGAAAACTTTTGTGGGGAAATGAACCAAATAATTTAATTTGATAACTAATAAAAGAAGTGAAATCTTTTATCAAAATATCCCAATCAACTTTTACTTCTCCTTGAAAACAGAAACTAAAATTTACATTATTTATATTTAGTGACTTATGCTGTGCAGAATCACTAGCAATTATGGGAGAATCTGCTAACTCTTCAAAATTGAAAGCTTTTAAAGTATTGTTTCCAATATTTTCAAGCGAACTATATATTTTAAAATCTGGAGGTAAATCAAAAGCTATTTCGTAAAATGAATTATAATTGTCCGGATTAAAAAAAAGACAATTAACCGGATTAATATAAATTTGATTTTGATCTAAATAAGTCGATCCAGCGTTTAGCTCTGAAGAATAATAACTGTATTTAACCACTATTTTATCAAATTTTTCACACTCAATCAACCAAAGATCTTTTGTTTTTTTTGAAAAATTAAGAAATTCGTTCTTAGCACCAAATGCATTAAAATCTTTAATGTTTTTAGCGAAATTCCCAAGTTCATATCTACCAGGTCGCCATGCTGGCAATTGTAACTTTAAAATATTTAAATCTTTAGTGTTAATTATTAACTTAAAATCTATAAAATGTTTTTCGGGATGTGAATAGCTTACAAAATATTTCATTTACAAAAATAGAATTTATGCTGCATTTAAAGACCTAATGTAGGTAATAATTATATTTGACGTGATGAAAGAATTTGATGTAGTTTTATTAACAGACTCTAGATATGTTAATCCATCAAAAGTAGACCAATACATAGAAAATGTCTTGAACGAAGATGGATTGGTAATTGATGCTTTAAAAAATTTAAATATTAGAGTAACCAAAAAAGATTGGAATGATTCAAATTTTGACTGGTCTACTACAAAAACAGCAATCTTTAGATCTACTTGGGATTATTTTGATCAATTTTCAAATTTTAAAAAATGGCTTCATTTTGTGAAAGAAAAATGTGAGTTGATTAATCCATACAGGCAAGTAGATTGGAATCTAGACAAACATTATTTAATGGATTTACAAAAATGGAATCTTCCAATACCAGAAAGTATTTTTGTTCCTAAAAAATCCAATCTTAAACTAAATGTTATATCAAGTGAAAAAAACTGGAATCATATTGTTATTAAGCCAACTGTTTCTGGTGCAGCTAGAAATACTTACCAATTAAAAAATGAAGAAATTAAAAAATTTCAAACTAAGTGGATTCAACTTACAAATAATGAAGATTTTATAATTCAAGAGTTTCAAAAAAATATTTTAACAAAAGGAGAAATAGCAGTAATACTTTTTGGTGGATTGTACTCACATTCGATACTTAAAAAAGCGAAAAAAGGAGATTTCCGAGTTCAAGACGATTTTGGAGGAACTGTTGAAAAAATTAATCCTTCCTTAGAAATTATAGAATTAGCAGAAAAAACTTTAAAAAGTTTACCCACTACTCCTTTATATGCAAGAGTAGATTTTATATTTAATAATTTGAATAGTCCTGTGATTTCTGAACTGGAGCTAATAGAACCTGAATTATGGTTTAGATTCAAACCCGATTCAGCTAATAAATTGGCTCTTATTATTAAAGATTTTCTAAACAATTTGAATACTTAAGCAAATTGAAGAAGAGAATTTATAAATTCGCATAAATAATAAAATTTTTAGATATGAATTACGATGTAATTGTTTTAGGAAGTGGACCTGGGGGTTATGTGACTGCAATAAGAGCTTCTCAACTTGGCTTGAAAACTGCAGTTATTGAAAAGGAATCTTTAGGAGGAGTATGCTTAAATTGGGGTTGTATTCCCACAAAAGCTTTACTTAAAAGTGCTAATGTTTATGAGTACATTAATAATGCCGACGATTATGGAATAAAAGTATCTAGTCATAAAGCCGATTTCAATGCGGTTATTAAAAGAAGTAGAGATGTTGCAGAAAAAATGAGTGGAGGAGTTCAGTTTTTAATGAAAAAAAATAAAATTGATGTAATTATGGGAACTGGAAAGGTTCATCCAGGTAAACAAATTGAAGTTACAGACCAAAAGGGCGCTAAAACAACATATAATGCTAAAAATATTGTAATAGCTACTGGTGCAAGATCTAGAGAGTTACCAAATTTAGAACAAGATAAAAAGCAAGTATTAGGCTACAGAGATGCAATGGTTCTCCCAAAAATACCCAAGAAAATGGTTATAGTCGGTTCTGGTGCTATTGGTGTGGAGTTTGCGTATTTTTATAACGCTATGGGAGTTGATGTTACAATAGTAGAATATCTTCCTAATATAGTACCTGTAGAAGATATTGATGTTTCAAAACAATTAGAAAAAACCTTCAAGAAAAAAGGGATTAAGATCATGACTAATTCCTCAGTTGAAAATGTAGAAAAATCAGCTAAAGGATGTAAAGTAAAAGTCAAGACATCTAAAGGCGAAGAATATATTGATTGTGACATTGTATTATCTGCAGTAGGAATTCAACCTAATATTGAAAATATTGGTCTAGAAGAAACCGGAATTGTTGTTGACGGAGGTAAAATTATTGTGGATGATTTTTATGAAACAAATATCCCTGGTTACTATGCCATAGGAGATGTTGTTCAAGGTCAATCGCTAGCGCATGTAGCTTCTGCTGAAGGAATTACTTGTGTAGAGAAAATAGCTGGTCATAGTCCTGAGCCTATAGACTACAACAATATTCCTGGTTGTACTTATTGCAGTCCTGAAATAGCTTCTGTTGGTATGACAGAAAAATCAGCTAAGGAAGCAGGGCATGAATTGAAAATTGGGAAATTTCCGTTCTCTGCATCTGGAAAAGCTAGTGCAGCTGGACATAATGATGGATTTGTAAAACTTATTTTTGATGCTAAATATGGTGAATTACTTGGTGCTCATATGATAGGAGCAAATGTTACTGAAATGATTGCCGAAATTGTTGCTCTAAGAAAGTTAGAGACTACAGGGCATGAATTAATAAAAACTGTTCATCCTCATCCAACTATGAGTGAAGCTATTATGGAAGCTGCTGCTGCTGCATATGGTGAGGTAATACATATTTAATTTTTACTTTTTATAATATTTAATAATTCCTCATCTGTTTTTCCAAAAATATTATCCAAATATATTTTTGCATTTATACTTAGGACATGATTGGGATACAACTCTATTAATTCATCGAAAGCTAAACTAGCGTTATTTTTTTCATTTAAAATATTATCTAGTATCCTAGCTCTGTTATGCAAGTAAATAGGAGCATTTTCACTATTAGGGAATTTCCTTTGTACTTTTAAGAAATAATCAGCAGCATCTTTATATTTCTGTGATGCTTCCGATCCAGTTGCAGCACACTTTAATAAAAACTCGTTTTCTTCATCAGAAAAAAATTGATTGTATCTTACATATAAGTTTAATGAAGTGTTTTTAATTTTTACTCCTAATTGATAAATTGAAGCAATATCTTCTGGACTAGATTTAATTAATTCATCATTAATTTCTCTAAGCTCATTAAGCTCTGTACTATAATTGGAAACCTTTGTTTCATTTGTACACGAAAAACAAATAATAATAAGAACTGAGACAAATATTTTTTTCATTTTTTTGGGTTGAGAAATTTCATTTTATAATTAACGTCTACTTTTCCTTTAGAAATTTCATCAAGTTTTCTTTTCATTAATCTTCTTTTTAAAGGATTTAAATGATCTGTAAATAAAGTTCCTTCAATATGGTCATACTCATGTTGAATAATTCTGGCAGAGATTCCTTCGAAAGTTTCTTCAAAGAAATTCCATTTTTCATCATAGTAACTTATTTTAATAACTGGCTTTCTGTCAACTTCTTCTCTAATTCCAGGAATACTTAAACAACCTTCCGAAAAAGACCATGGTGTACCCGATTCAGATTCAATAATTGGGTTTACAAAGACTTTCTTAAAATTCTTTAGTTCAATTAGCTCTGGATCCATCTCTTGACCCTCTTCAGGTTCAGCAAAAGGGGAAGCATCCACAGTAAAAATTCTTTTAGATATTCCAATTTGAGGTGCAGCTAGTCCTACTCCACTCGCTGCGTACATGGTTTCAAACATATTGGCAACTAATTCATCAATAGATTCTCCTTCTTGAAATTCTACACATTCTTTTCTTAAGACTGAGGCTCCATAAGATATTATAGGTAGTATCATTATGCAAATATAAAATGATTTACCATAAAGAAGTTAAATGATTAAAATTCAATATCTAAATCAAATTTTTCTTTAAAAGTATGTAAGTCAGGATTTTTATCGGCCATTTGAAAAAACCTTTCTCTACTTGTTAATTGTGTAAGTTTTGGAGAATCTGATTTAGTAATTTCTAAATTGAGTTTTATTTGACCATTTTTAAGCTCTAATCTTAAAAAATCTAAAAGAAATTGATTTTGAGTTTGGAACTCCATTTTTTGAACTTCACTATCAATAATAAATGTAATTGAGAAGTCTTTATTAAGTTTTGGCTTTTGTTTATTTAGAGTGGTAAAGAGTCCAATTTTACCTTCTTTTTTTTTGATCTCTGCAAATTCTAACCATTTTTCTTCAAGTTTATTTTGAGTAAATTCAGATTTCTCTGCTACCTTGACTTCAGAATCTTTAATTTCTGCATTTAAGTCCTCATTAATTTTTTTTCTAATACCTGTAATTGAAGCAGCTGCAGATCTTTTTTTAATACTTAAACTAGTTTTAGGCCTAATTATTTCAGATTTAGGAATCTCATAGGTTGTTTTTTTAACTTCTGGGATATTTACAGCCGGAATTTTATTTCCAATTGAGCTGTTGTCTTTTAAAACAGGTTCAACATCAGTCTTCTCATTTTGTGAAGGAGAAACTATTGGAGCATCTAGAAATTTAGATTTTTTTTTTAGAACTCCCTTAGAGCACAACTTCATAATTAGAATCTCTACATGAAGTCGCTGGTTTTGGCTGGTTTTATAAAGTGAATCGGCTTCATTTACAAGCGTCAATAAATCAGTTATAAACTCGTTTTCAAAATCTTTAGCTTGAATCATAAATTTATTAATTGTTTCTTTAGTATGGTCAAGTATTTTAATTGTTCGATCATCTTTAGAAACCATTAAATTTCTAAAATGTGAAGCCAAACCGTTGAGGAATAATCGACCATCAAAACCTTTAGCTATAATTTCACTAAAAAGAAGTAAACTATCGTGGATTAGGTTTTCTTTGATAAAATCAGTGAATTTAAAATAGTAGTCGTAATCAAGAATATTAAGATTTTTCACAACTTCACTGTAAGTTATATTGCCGCTTGTGAAATTCACCATCAAATCAAAACAAGAAAGAGCATCCCTTAAAGCTCCATCGGCTTTTTCAGCAATTACATGAAGTGCTTCAGATTCTACTTTAACGCCCTCTTTCTTGGCAATACTTTCTAAATGAAGAACAGTATCGGAAATAGAAATTCTGTGAAAATCATAAACTTGACATCTTGAAAGAATGGTAGGAATAATTTTATGTTTTTCTGTAGTTGCTAATATAAAAATAGCATGAGGTGGTGGTTCTTCTAGTGTTTTTAAAAATGCATTAAATGCACTTTGAGAAAGCATATGAACTTCATCAATAATATAAACTTTATACAACCCCTTTTGAGGGGGTATTCTCACCTGATCGTTAAGATTTCTTATGTCGTCAACTTGATTGTTAGAAGCGGCATCTAATTCATAAATATTGTAAGTAAAATCAGTAAGTTTTGGATCATGTTTTAAATTAATAGCTTTTGCAAATAATCTTGCAGTTGATGTTTTACCTACTCCTCTTGGACCACAGAATAAATAAGCCTGTGCTAACTGATCTGAATCAATAGCTTGTTTTAGTGTAGTTGCAATATTTTGTTGACCTATAATAGTATCCCAACTATTAGGTCTGTACTTTAATGCAGATACAGTATATTTTTCTTTAGCCATCTTCCAACAAATATAAAATAAGCATTAATGTAAATGTGATTTAAATAAAAAAAAATTATAATCTTAATATAGTTTGATTTATTAACTAAATAATTTTATTTATCAGGTAATCTTATATCTTTGCATTCCAAATTTTAAATAACTAACATGAATCATTACGAAACTGTTTTCATTTTAACTCCCGTTTTGTCTGAGAAACAGACAAAGGAAGCAGTAGATAAATTCAAAAAGTTATTGAAAGATAGCAGTGCTAAAATCAATAACAATGAATCTTGGGGGCTTAAAAAATTAGCCTATCCAATTCAGAAGAAATCTACTGGATTTTATTTTCTAATCGAATTCCAAGGCGAAGGAGATGTTGTTAAAAACCTTGAAGTTGAACTCAAAAGAGATGAGAGAGTGATGCGTTTTTTAACAATGAGAATGGATAAAGATCATTTCGAATATGCAGAAAAAAGAAGAGTAAAACTTTCAAAAACTGCTTAAACTATTAATTTTTAAACACTAGCTATGGCTGACAACTCAGAAATAAGATACCTTAATCCAATAGATATTGAGGTTAAAAAAACAAAATATTGTAGATTTAAAAAATCTGGAATAAAATTTATCGATTACAAAGATCCAGATTTCTTGATGAAATTCATCAATGAACAAGGCAAATTACTTCCTAGAAGAATTACTGGTACTTCTGCGAAATACCAGAGAAGAGTATCACAAGCGGTAAAAAGAGCAAGACATCTTGCAATTCTACCTTATTTGGCGGATCAATTAAAATAATCATTATGGAAATTTTATTAAAAAAAGACGTAGAAAGATTAGGAAGTAAAGACGAAATTGTGACTGTTAAAAATGGTTTTGGAAGAAATTATTTAATCCCTAAGGGAATGGCAATTTTAGCTACTGAATCTGTTAAAAAAATGAATTCAGAAACTCTTAAGCAAAGAGCTCACAAGTTTAACCAATTGAAAGACGAAGCTTTAAAAATTCTTGATAAATTATCTAAGAAAACATTTGAAGTTCCAGCAAAAGTTGGCGAAAATGGTAAAATATTTGGCTCTATTTCAAATATCCAATTAGCAGATGCTCTTGACAAAGCTGGGTTTAAAATAGAAAGAAAAAATATAACTCTCCCAGCCAACAACATCAAAGAAGTTGGTAAATTCGAAGCAGAAGTTATTTTACATAAAGATGTTAAAGGAAAAATAAACTTTGAAATAGTAGCTGGATAATTATTGATTATCTCCTCAAATTATTTAAGGACTCTAATGAGTCCTTTTTTTATACTTAAAAAGCCTCTCCAAGAGTTAAATAATAGTTGCCTCCATTTTTTGTAACTCCATAATCTACTCTAAAATATATATCTTTTTCTTGAAATAAAAGAAATCTCAATCCAGCTCCACCAGTTGGAAGAATATTTTTAAATTGAAAGCCATTTTTAGAATTGTCTTCTGATATATTCTCACCAAATACTTGTCCCATTGCTAGAAACACACTAGCTCCCCATCGATTAGAAAAAGTAAATGGTAATATTCTATATTCTACTTGAGTTGCCAATAAATGTCTGTCTCTATATCTACCAAGGTAGTAGCCTCTCATTAAACTTTCACCACCCATTAATGAAATTAAATTAAATGGTGGATTGGGTCCAATTGTATATTGCGCATAAAATTGAAATGCCAAAACATTATTTTCTTTAACTGGTAAATAAAATCTGTTGTCTGTAATTATAGAAGTAAGGTTATAATCACTTTTTAATGCATTACTATATCTCAAAAAAGCAAACTCACTAAATACTCCTTTTCTAGGATTTAGAAAATTGTGAATATTATTGTAGATTATTCCTGCACCAAAACCAACGCTGTTTGATTTAGTATTTGATATCGGAGACTCATTTGGTCTAACACGGACATTTATTGCTGAATCAAAATTATTCATGATTTGTAGATCAAATTCTAGCCCAACATATAAATCAGGTGCAATTGTTCTTAAAGCCCTTTCTTTAAAATTGATAATATTTAAGTCAGGGGTAAATTTATTATTTTTAGTTGTGAGGTTGCATTCTGCAAAATTAGATCCATAAAAGTCTAATGGAGCAGCTTGTACTTTAACTTTTCCGTAAAACAACCATTTATTAGCGTCAGTATAAAGTGCATGGTCTATATTAATACCATATTGATTTTTTAATGTATAAAATGTATAAGATTTGAGTTCACTTAATCTATTGCTTAAATTTCTTTTGGCTGAATAAACATAAAGACTTGAAAGTGCAAATTGCCAGCTAGTTTCTGGTGCACTTGCTATTACAGGATATGTTGTGAAATTTGCAGTGCTTGCATCACTAGTATCATTAATAAGTGTATTAATATAACCAAAAATGATGTTAGAACTTGTATCTTTTACCTGAGAGAAAAAACTTAGAGAAGTAAAAAAGAATAACGAGTATAATAATTGTTTTTTCATATTTAAATATAATTCAAATCTCTAATAATTTAAAGCATAGAATAAAACTTCAGCGAAATTTTATTAACAATAGTTAGTTGTTTTGTAATTATATTTATTTAATAATCTCTAAATTTTATAAAATTATAAACCTCAACAATAAAATTATAAAAAATTAATAACTCTAAATATTTTATTGCCAATAGTAGTTTTCAAATTTTATTTCAATATCATCAGAAAATTACTTTTCATTATTTAACTCTCATGATATTTAAAACTCTCTTTCACCGAACTCGCTCTTAATGAATTTTACACTTGATTTAGATCTATTAATATTGTAAGAAAGGTTTAATAAAAAAATATCTACTTCATAAATATAATTAGTAGTTGTATAAAAACTGTTTTCTCTTGAAGTTGTAATTCTTTGCTCATTGGTATTAATTAAACCCATATCCATATTTAACCATTGTAAGCTCATTACTAATGAATTATCTAAAAACGATTTTTTAAAAGTTAGACTTGGTAAATAAAATCTTGAATCTTCACCTTGAGCAGTAATTCTTTGTGAAAGATAATTCAAACCAAACTGAAGAGAACTTGATGTATTAAGCTTATAAGTGGAATTAAAATTAAAGGAATAGATTATTGCATTAGTTGAAACTGAAAGATTATCAAACTCTCCCACTATGTCTTGATAAAAAATATTTCCCCCAAAATAATTATTCCATTTTTTAAATGGCTTTAATTGCAGTCCGAGCTCCAAACCATAAAGATTAGAATTGCCAACATTAGAGTATATTCTATTAAGAATAGAATCGTTGTAGACAGTATTAACTCTATTAATAAGGTTATTAGTTTTTCGAACAAATAAATTTGAAAAAAAAGAGAAATCTTCACTAAAGCTGTTGTTATAACCAATTTCGAAATTATCTATAAACTCTGGAAGTAAATTTGGATCACCTTGTTCTAGTGTTTCTGAGTGTTCTCTTTCGGGAAAAGGATTCATTTTAAAAGTAGTTGTTCTCTGTACTCTTTTAGTATATGTAAACTTAATTTTACTTTTAGAATTTAAATCATAAGAAAGAATTAAAGTAGGAAAGGGCTTTATAAAATCATATTTATAAATAGTATCTACTAATCCAGATTTATCATTTAATTCTAATTCACGATTCATTTTTTCCACCCTAATTCCAAAATTATAACTCCACTTATTTTTATCACCTGATATCATAGCGTAAGTCGAGTGAATTGTTCTTTGTAAATTAACTTCACTTGAAAATAAAGAGTCTAATTCAAAAATTCCAGTATTTAAATTTTTTCTATTATAAATAAAATCTCCTTGATGGTTTAAATCCCTAAGTTGATAACCAAAATCTAAAGTGCCAAGATTAGTTTTAATATTTGAATAATCAATATTAAATCTAGCCCCCAGAAGAGGATTTGTATTAGTATTGTATTCATCTTGATAAATTACTGGCTGATTATCTAGAGAAATGTTTTGATTGGTAGTTGGCCCGCCTAATAAAGTATATTCTATTAAAAAAGATGTTTTTATAACTGATTTATTTTTAAAAATATGATTGTAATCAAAACTACTTAACGCGAAATCTCCAGTTCTAGTTCTTAAATTATGATTAAAATATTGAAATGGATTAAAGTTTGAACTATTTCCATTTTGAAGAGAATAATTGTTGTAGGTAATATCGGCTAATCTATCTTTTTTTCTTTTTCCTGCAAAAAAACCAAAGTGTAGTTGGTTGCTAGAATCTATTTCATATTCAAAATCTATCCTTGCATTGATATTTTTCTTATCAAAACTTCTTTCTCCTTTAGAATAAAGATATCTTGTAGTATCCCCACTAACTGTGTAAACCTCTCCTATTCTTCTTCCTCCAAGATCATTTCTTAAATAACTTACTGCTAAAGTCAAATTATACTTTTCAGTTTTCTTATTCAAAGTGATATCCCCACCATATCTTTGGTGTTTCAATTCGTTATTATAAGTTTCTATTGATGGTAATCCACCTTTCATATTAATTTTAAGAAATGTGCCGTTAATTTTTCCTTTTTTAGTGATTATATTAATCATTCCAGATTTGCCTTCAGAATCATATTTAGAAGATGGAGAAGTAATTAATTCTACCTTACTAATGGTGTTAGCTGGAATTTGAGCAATTAAATTTGTTGGATCTCCTTGAATTAATTTACCATCAATTAAAATGATGATTCCCTTACTTCCCCTAAGTGAAATATCACCTTCAATATTAATATTAATAGAAGGTAAATTTCTAATTACATCTAAAGCTGTTCCTCCCAAACTATTTTCAAATTGATCGGCATTAAAAGACTGACTCTCCATTTTGTTAGAAAAAATTGATTTCTCACCATCTACAATTAATTCATTCAATTGCGACCCTTTAATAAGAATAATAGTTGGTAATTCAATTTTTTTAGAATTTTTTGAAATTAATATATTGGAAATAACTGTAGACTGAAAGCCCACAAAAGAACATTTTAAATAATAACTACCTAGTGTTGGTAAATCAATTTCATATTTCCCGTTTTGGTTGGTAATATTTCCCGATACTAGGGTGCTGTCTTGAATATTAAAAATAGATATTGTAGCATATTCAATTGCAAAATTATTATCATCTTTTACTTCACCAATAATTTGAGCAGAATACAAAAATGGCAAAATCAAAAATAAAAAAGATAGTAGCTTATTTTTCATTATTTATTATTTAAAATGAAAAGTAGTAATTAGATAAACATAATTTAAAAAAAGAATTAATAATAATTTTATAAAAAATATTAAATGAATAATTCCTTTAACAAATACTCTATTCTTTTAATCATTGCTTTTTCTTCAATCATTACTTTTTCTTGTAAAAAAGCCAAGGAGGCAGAAGAAAATAATAATGATGGGGGTAGTTTTTTTTGAAAGTTTTAGATGCGGTTTATGGAAAAATTTAGTTGACTATGGATATGATTTTGATTTTGTTGGAAGACAAAAAGATGATGGAACTTATGCTGAATATTTAGTTCGAGAATTTGATAATGATCATAAAGGTCAAGGTGGTTTTGAATCTGATGATGATTTAGATAATATAGATGCGGTACTATTGGCTATATCTAGTCCTCACATTGTCATTCTAAACGTTGGAGCAAATGATTTAGTAGATGGTGAAAATAGACCCTAAAAATATTTATTTACTAACTATTGTTTTGGGGAATCAAATTGTTTTATTACTAAACAAAAGACTTATTTAAAATAAAATTCATAACTTTTTAGCTAAATTATAACCAATGGATAAGCTTTATTCAATCGTTTTCTCGGAAGATTTCAAAAAAAAGATTGAAAAAATATTTGTAACCTTATCTATAGCAAGTTTTATAATACATCTACTTTTAATTTTCTTAAAGCATATTGATGTATTAAACTTTTCAGATGATAATCTGCTCACCAATCCAATTGCTGCGATTTATACTCCTTTTTCATTCATATTAGTTTATGAAGTATTTTTAGTTGTCTACTATTTACCAAGATCTATTTCTCAATATATAAGAAAGCAATATGAAATAATTACACTTATTATTGTAAGAAGAATTTTTAAGGACATTGCTAATTTAGAAATTTCAACAGATTGGTTCAATCAAAAATATGATCTTCAACTTACTTATGATTTAATATCCACCCTAGTATTATTTTTTATAATCTACTTGTATACTTATTACAACACAAGAAACAAATCACTTAATATTAAAAAACATAAGATTGAAAATCTAGATGTTTTTGTAAAAAGAAAGAAAACTATAGCATTATTATTATTACCAGTATTAATGTTCTTAGCATTCTCTAGTTTATTTAGATGGGTTTATATTGAATTAATTAATGTAAATCAAGTTTTCTTCTCGATCCAAGATATTAATGAGCTTTTCTTTAATGAGTTTTTTACTGTTTTAATTATGGCAGATGTTCTTCTGCTTCTTATCTCCTTATACAAAACAGATAAATTCCACGAAATTTTCAGAAATTCTGGATTTATTATTTCAACTATTTTAATTAGGTTATCATTTACTACTGATGGCTTAATGAACAATATTCTTATTGTAAGCTCTGTCGTTTATGGATTCTTAATGTTGTTGCTTCACATCCAATTTGATAAAATAAGCGTCAAGTATCCTAAGGAAGTAGCTTTGGAAGAAAAAGAATCAGAAAAGATTATATAATTTATGAAAACAGAAAATGAAGATAGAACTGTTTTTAAAAAAATCAATCTCTCTAAAAAATTATCCTTATTTAAAGATCATTGGAATCCTAAAATTGTTGGAGAATTAAATAATCAACATATTAAACTAGCAAAAATTAAAGGAGAATTTATTTGGCACAAACATGATGATGAAGATGAAATGTTTTTGGTTCTAGAAGGAACCTTAAAAATAGCATTTAGAGACAGAACAGAAACTATCCAAGAAAATGAAATAATCATAGTTCCTAAAGGGGTTGAACATAAGCCAATTGCTGAAGATGAAGTTTCAATAATGCTATTCGAACCAGTAACTACAATAAATACTGGAGCATTAGAAAATGAACGCACTCGTAAAAATTTAGAATCTCTTTAAAATGAAACTACCTATCTTTCAAATAGATGCTTTTAGTGATAAGGTATTTGGCGGGAATCCTGCTTGTGTAGTCCTATTAGAGAACTGGTTACAAGACGAAGTCTTACTAAAAATTGCTAAAGAAAATGCAGTTGCTGAAACCGCTTTTTTTGTTAGAAAAGGAAAAAACTTTCATTTAAGGTGGTTTACACCTGATATAGAAATGGATTTATGTGGACATGCTACACTCGCAACAGCACATTGTATTCTTTCCGAACTAAAATTAGAGTCTGAAAAAGTAATCTTTGAAACATTGAGTGGAGAATTAGAAGTATCCTTAAATAATGGACTCTATTTAATAGATTTACCAAGAAGAGATCCCATATCGGCTTCGCTACCAGATGAAATAAAAAATGCTTTGAATGTCCAACCAAAAATAGTCCTAAAAGCAAGAGATTATTTATTGGTTTATGAAAATCAAAAAGAAATAGAAGATATCGTTATAAATAGAGAAGTATTTGATCAAATTAATATTAACCCAGGCGGTGTAATAGTAACAGCTAGAGGAGAAAATTGTGATTTTGTATCTAGATTTTTTACTCCACAAGCTACAATTTTAGAAGATCCTGTTACGGGGTCGGCACATTGTACATTAACCCCATATTGGTCAAATGAAATCCTTAAAAAAAGGATGAATGCTCAACAAATTTCTGAGAGAAAAGGTAAATTATCCTGCGAACTAAAAAAAGATAGAGTTGAAATAAGTGGTAAAGCAATAACCTATTTTGAAGGCTATATAAGCTTATGAACAAATTTATTTTATTTTTAATATTCTACTTATTTTACTCCATTAAATTTTCTCAAAAAAAATCTTCTGAAAAAGTTAGTGTAGAAAAATCAATTTTATCCATACAAACAGGCTATTTTGGCACTTGGATAAATCATGAATTAAAACTTCACAATCAATTTGCTTTAAGAACAGAAGTTGGGAGTGAGTACAGACTAAAATTTGCGATTAAGCAAAGTTTTGACTCTTTAAAAAATCAAGTATCTGTATTTTTAGAGCCCAAGTATTATTTCAACCTTACAAAAAGAGAAAGCAAAAATAAAAACATTAAAAATAATGCTGCAAACTATATTTCATTAAGAACCAATTTTAATATTTTAAATAATTTAGAAAATGGAGAAATTTATTTTCATACCCTCACTCCTACTTATGGAATAAGAAGAAATATAACTTCGCATTTTAACCTAGAACTTAGTTTTGGATATGGAATAAGCTATTCAAATTCCTTGATAACTCTTGAAGCCATGCCTTCCTTTAGAGCTGGTTATGTCTTCTAATCAGTCACTTTTTACATTATTTCTCATTTCAATAACAATTAAAAAATCTTTTTTATCATATGTTAAGAGAACTTTCTTAATCTTTTATTAAGTTTGTTTAGGGTTTAGTTAAAATAATTAAACACAATATATATCAAACTATAATTATGCGTAAAGTATTTTATTCTTTTCTGTTATTCTTTTTTTCTATTACCAATACCCTTCACTCTCAATGTCATTATTTAATGTACATGTACGATAGCTATGGTGATGGCTGGAATAGTGCTTACTTAGAAGTTAATATGAATGGGACTTTTGTTGGGAATTTCGATTGCAATCAAAGTTTCACGCTTGATTCCGTATATTCAACTTCTGGAGCTGTTATGGAATTTATCTGGCATTCTGGTAATTACGATAATGAAATATCATTTACAATTTTAGATCCAATTGGAGATACACTTCTAGATATTATTTCTGCTTCTAATTTAGACGATTTAGATTTTTTAAATCATAATTCCAACTCTTCATGTCAAAACAGTAATCCTTGTTTAAGTCCAATATTTTTAAATGCAGGTAATATATTACCAACCTCTGCAGATTTATTTTGGCAACCGGGCTCCAATGAGAATTCTTGGAACCTAGAATGGGGAAATAGTGGTTTTACAATCGGAAACGGAAATTTAATAACCGGACTAAACACCACAAACTATAGTTTAAGTTCTTTAACAAACAATACAAATTATGATTTTTATGTTCAAGCAATTTGTGATTCTAATACAAATAGTACTTGGCAAGGACCATATTCTTTTATTACAAATAATCCAAATAATGGAGGAACATGTGGTAATTACACATTAGAATTATACGATTCATTTGGAGATGGATGGAACGGTGGCTCTATTGATGTTGTTATCAATGGAAGTGTGTTCCAAAATGTGACATTAGTTAATGGCAATGGACCTGAAGTATTTATATTTTCTACAGACTCAAACGATGTAATAGATTTAATTTATAATACCAATCAGTATCCTGAAGAAAATACTTATAATTTAATTGATCAAAGTGGGAATGTAATTGTAGGTCAAGGTCTATTTGGGTTTATTCCTAATGTAGATCCAATTAGTACTTTTGGAATTGTTGCATGTACATCGTGTCCCCAACCTATCAATCTTTCTGCAAATACTTCTAATGCCGGAACTGCATTACTTGAATGGAATAGCGGTAGCGGAAACTTTAATTTAGAATGGGGAAATACAGGTTTTGCTATTGGAAGTGGAAATATAATCAATAGTATTTCTACCAACAGTTATTTGTTAAATGGATTGAATAATGGAACGACTTATGATTTTTATGTTCAAGAAGTCTGCAGTGCCAATGAAATAAGTACTTGGGCAGGTCCCTTTTCATTTACTACATCAGTTGCACCTGGATCTTGTGGAATTTTCAATTTAGAATTATCTGACTCTTACAGTGATGGTTGGAATGGTGGGTCTATAGATGTTATAATTAATGGTAATACAGCTTTAACCGGACTTACCATTTTGACAGGTGGAGGACCAGAAATTTTTCAGATTCCCGCTAATATTGCTGATGTAATTGACATCATTTATAATCCTGGTGGATATCCAGAAGAAAATTCTTATAAAGTTTTTGATGAAAATGGCATTTTGATATTTGAAGAAGGAGCTGTTCAAACTATTCCAAATAGTATTTCGGGTATTGAAGCTTGCGTAAACTGCCCTGCCCCCTCCAATCTTTCTTCAAATACATCAACTGCAGGTAGTGCTTTAATAAATTGGACTGGTGGTTCTAGCCCGTTTGGTGGTACTTTTAATGTCGAATGGGGACCTACTGGATTTAGTCAAGGAAGCGGAACCATTGTTCCTAATATAAATAGCCTTAGTTACTTACTTTCTGGTTTAGGTAGTATAACCACTTATGATTATTATGTTCAAGAAGTTTGTAACCCTAGCGAACTAAGTAATTGGACTGGTCCTTTTACTTTTACAACCATTTATTTTTCAAGTGGAAATCCATGTGGAATATATAATTTAAAACTAATTAATACTTTTTCTGCTAATGGTAATTCATCTTGGGGAAACTCGTTTGCAAAAGTAAAAATCAACAATAATTTATATCAAACCTATACAATTCCTCCAGGAGTTGGAAACTCACAAACATTTAGTTTCCCTTTAGATTCTAGCGATATTCTAGACATTGTTATAAATTTTTCTACTAGTGGACCTGGGGGATCAGATTTACAATATATTCTTTACGATCCTTATAATACTGTAATTGCTAACGAACAAGGTACTGGAAGTAATGACCCTCCATTAAACACCTATGGATACCAAGCATGTGAGACTGCTCCAAACTCAACTGATGATTTTTGCGATATTTATACTTTAATTATGAGAAAAGCTTTTGCTGGGAATTGGCAGGGCAATGTAGAAATAGAAATAAATAATAATATTAAATATATTGGATCTTTCGTTGGAGGTGGATACAGACTTAAAGAACCTATTTCTTTTGGAGTTCGAGGAAATGATGAAGTAAAAGTTATTGCTAACGGACTTAATGGTTTTGACGAGTACTATAGTGTGCTAGACGGTTCGGGAAATATAATAATTGATGCTACAAATACTACAAGTTCCAGTGTAACAGTACAACCATGCTACTTTGTTGGTTTAGAAAACGCTGTTGTTAACCAAAACGTCAAGATTTATCCAAATCCTGCAAGAGATATATTATTTATTAGTTCTGTTAGTGAAATAAAAAATATAGTACTAACCAATATCTACGGACAAAAAGTATATGAAAATTTTGAAACAGGATTAGATTTTAAATTGGACTTATCTTACTTATCCAATAATTTATATCATATTTCATTTACTGATACAAATAATAAAAGGTCATCAGGCAAGATAATTATCAGCCACTAATTTTGGTAATGAAATAATATATTTTTCTCTACTTTTTCAGATAAGCTTTGGTGAACTGGGCAATTAAAAGCAGCTCTTTCTAATATTATTTTGGTTTTTGTTTCGTAATCTTTAGTAAAAGTTAGCTCAATGTCAATTTTAGAAATTCTTCTAGGGTTATTTCCCATTGTTTTTGTGACCATGGCCTTAGTTCCATTAATATTTATCCCATTTTTCTCAACGGCTATTGCCATAATAGTTAGAATACAGCTAGCTAAGGCTGTACAAACCATGTCAGTTGGTGAAAAAGTTTCTCCAAGTCCATGATTATCTTTAGGGGCATCTGTTTCAATAATAGATCCGGAGTCTAAGTGTTTGGCAGTAGTTCTTAAATTTCCTTGATATTTAATTTCAAATGAACTCATTAGAATTTTTTTACTCAAAGTTAATTATAATATGAAAAAAGATTAAACTAAATCAAATGTCATTTTAAAAACTATCAAGGAACTTAAAATATATTTTATTCCCATATCAAAGCAATAAAGTATACTTTAATTATTGACCAAATAAGAAATAAAATTATTTGATTATTTTAAAATTTTCGCAATAAAATTTTCATAAATAAAAAATGCTTCTTAAATTATAAAAAAAACATGAAAAATTTTGTATTCTATGTGTCGTTATTTTTTTTGGCTTTTAGTTGTTCTGAAAAAAACGAAGTTTCAAACAATGATAATACTTCTAAGTGTCCAATGCATTTTGGAAGTACCAAGTCAAGTGGTTTAACAACAAAAACAGAATCTAATACTAATAGAGATTGGTGGCCAAATCAACTAGATTTAACTGTCTTACGTCAAAATTCTTTAAAGTCTAATCCATTAGGAGAAAGTTTTAATTATTCGGATGAATTCAAAAAATTAGACTACTTCGGACTTAAAAAAGATTTAATAAAATTAATGAATACTTCTCAAGATTGGTGGCCAGCAGATTATGGTCATTATGGAGGGTTATTTATTCGATTAGCTTGGCATAGTGCTGGTACCTACAGAACTGGTGATGGAAGAGGTGGAACTAGAACTGGTCAACAACGATTTGCACCTCAAAATAGTTGGCCAGACAACACCAATTTAGACAAAGCAAGAAGATTACTTTGGCCCATAAAAAAGAAATATGGAAAAAAAATATCTTGGGCAGATTTGATGATTCTAGCTGGAAATGTAGCTCTGGAAGATATGGGTTTTAAAACTATTGGTTACGCTGCTGGTAGAGAAGATGTTTGGGAACCACAAAGCAATGTTTATTGGGGATCAGAAAAAAAATGGCTGGATGATGAAAGATATTCTGAAGATAGACAATTAGAGCAACCTTTAGCTGCAGTACAAATGGGTTTAATTTACGTTAATCCCGAAGGACCTAACGGAAACCCAGATCCTGTTAAAGCTGCTATTGACATAAGAGAAACTTTTGGAAGAATGGGAATGAACGATGAGGAAACTGTAGCTTTAATTGCTGGAGGACATACCTTGGGTAAAACTCACGGAGCAGCAAGTGGCGATAGCTTAGGAGCAGAACCAGAAAGTGCAGATATTACTTTGCAGGGTTTAGGGTGGGAAAGTAAATATGAAACTGGAAAAGGAAAAGATGCTATAACATCTGGTCTTGAAGTAATTTGGACCCCTACACCTACGCAATGGAGTCATAGCTATTTCATTAGTCTATTTGAACATGAATGGGAACTTACTAAAAGTCCAGCAGGAGCTAATCAGTGGGTTGCTAAAGAATCTGAAATGATGGTTCCAGATGCGTTTGAATCTGGAGTTAGATACAAGCCTACAATGCTAACTACAGATTTATCTCTAAGATTTGATTCTGCATATGAGAAAATATCTAGGAGATTCTTGGAATATCCTGAGGAGTTTGATTTAGCATTTGCGAAAGCTTGGTTTAAGCTTACCCACAGAGATATGGGACCAAAATCAACATATTTAGGACCAGAAATTCCTGAAAATGAATTTGTATGGCAAGATCCTTTACCTAAAGTAGATTACAAATTAGTTAGTAGCGAAAAAATAGAGATTTTAAAAAAAGAGATTTTAAACTCTGGTCTTAAAAATAATGAACTTATAGAAACTGCTTGGTCCTCAGCTTCAACATTTAGAATTTCAGATCGAAGAGGGGGCGCCAATGGTGCAAGAATAAGACTTAAACCACAAATTGATTGGGATTGTAATAATCCTACTCAACTTAAGAAAGTTTTAGCTACACTTAAAAAAATTCAGTCTGATTTTAATTCTGAATCTGTAAAAATTTCCATGGCAGATCTTATAGTATTGGCAGGAAACACAGCTATTGAAAATGCAATTAAAAAAGCAGGATATGATTTTAAAGTTCCTTTTAATTATGGAAGAACAGATGCCGTTCAAGAAAATACAGATTTAAAATCTTTTAATTATTTAGAACCAATTGCTGATGGATTTAAAAATTATCATAAAACCGATTACATTTTAACTGCTGAGCAATTATTAGTAGATAAAGCGCAACAATTATGTTTATCAGCTCCTGAAATGACAGTACTAATTGGAGGATTAAGAGTTCTCAACGCAAACTATGAAGAAAATAATATGGGAGTTTTAACTAAAAATCCCGGGAAATTAAATAATGCATTTTTTGTTAATCTTTTAAATATGAACACAAAATGGCAGCTAAAAGATGGATCTAAAAATGAATATGAGGGCTTAGATAGAAATTCTAATGAATTAAAATGGAGAGCTTCTAGAGCAGACTTGATTTTTGGTTCTAACTCTGAACTTAGAGCCATTTGTGAAGTTTATGCAAGTGATGATTACCAAGAAAAATTTATTTTAGATTTTATCAAAACTTGGAATAAAGTAATGAATTTAGATAGATTTAAAAGTTAATTTTTTTAAGAAGAATTCATTGTTAAATACTTATTGGTTTTAAATAGATATTTTTTGTGACAAATATTAATTTTGTCACGATGTATAAATTCTTTTTTTTAATTAGTTTTTTCACAATTATAAATATTCAAAGCCAGAAAGAAATAACATCAAAAAAAAAATCAAATGATATTGTATTAGATGGCAATCTTTTAGAACCTGATTGGTTAAAAGCTAATTGGACGTCAGGATTTACTCAGATGAAACCATTCCCTGGTAAAAAGCCATCAAAAAAGACACTAGTTGCTATGCTCCACGATCAAGAAGCTATTTATTTTGGGGTAAAATGCTTTGACAATCCTGATTCTTTATCGAGAGTACTTTCTTTAAGAGATGATTATAATCCCAACTTAGATTTTTTTGGGATATTCATAGATACCTATAACGACAAGCAGAACGGGTTTTACTTTGGAATAAGTAGTAGAGGTGTTCAATCAGATGCTAAAATATTTAGTGAAGAGTTTAATGACTTACTAAACTTAGTATGGAGAAGTAAAACAAAAATAAATGATCAAGGTTGGTTTGCCGAAATTAAAATCCCTTACTCTGCACTTAGATTTCCTAACGAAGAAATTCAATCTTGGAATATTAATTTTGCAAGACAAATAAGTAGATTTCGTGAGGAAAATACTTGGAGTCCTGTAAATCCAGATTTAGAAAATTTTTTATTAGAAAGTGGAGTTGTACAAGGAATAAAAGATATTACTCCACCTATTAGATTAGCATTTATTCCTTTTTTATCGAGTTACACATCATTTTCTAAAAACAGTAAAACTTTATCTAATATAAATGGAGGTTTAGATGTGAAATATGGCGTTAATGAAGCTTTCACTTTGGACGTAACGTTATTACCTGACTTTGGACAAGTAATATTTGACCAGCAAGTATTAAATATTAGCCCATTTGAAATTAGGTTTAATGAAAATAGACAGTTTTTTACCGAAGGCACAGAGCTATTTAATAAATCAAACTTATTCTATAGTAGAAGAATTGGTGTTCAACCCACATCCAAGTTATATGATAATCAATTAAATGAAAATGAAGAAATAACAGCAATACCTACATCCGTTCCATTGATAAACGCTAGTAAAATTTCTGGAAGACTAAATAACGGTTTAGGAGTTGCTATTTTCAATGGAATTACTGCAGAACAAAAAGCGACTGTATTTAATAATATAGAAAGTTCATTTAGAGATATTTCTATAAGTCCTTTAACTAACTATAATGTTTTAGTATTAGATCAAAATCTTAAAAATAATGGTTCTTTAACATTTACAAATACAAATGTCTGGAGAGCTGGGGATTTCTATGATGCTAATGTCAGTGGAATAAATACTAAACTTAACACTCCGAATAACAATTATTTTATTGCTGCAAAATCAGTAGTTTCAAATATTTTAGAGGAAAATAATAATGAATTAGGTCATACTTGGGCAATAGAAACTGGTAAGCAAAGGGGCAACATAACTTATGGCCTAGAATATTATGAAGAGTCTGAAACATATGATCCAAATGACTTAGGTTTTTTAAGAGCAAATAATAGTCGAGTTGCTGAATTTAATTTTGGTTATAGAAACTTCAATCCTAAAATTGGGGAGATAAATAAAATTTTCACAAAAGCTTCTTTTTCAAGAGAATGGCTTTATGCCCCTAGCCTATTTTCAGGAAATTTCTGGAGTGCAAATGCAACTGTAGTTTCAAATTCGTTTAATGCATTTGGAATTAGATTAAATGGAACATTAAATGAATCCAACGATTATTTTGAACCAAGAGGTGATATTATTGGTGAAGAAAAATTTATTCGTCCTATCTGGACAACTACCAGAGCTTGGTTTTCTTCTAATTATCAAAAAAGAATTGCATTAGATCTTGGACTTGGTTATGTGTTTGTAAAGAGAAATAATTGGTGGGAATGGAATTATGATTTTGAAAATAGATTAAGAATTACAAATCAGCTAAGTTTAATTCACTATTGGGAGCAGAAATTCCAAAACAATAGTGAAGGATATGCGGTAGATTTTGGGAATCCAGAATTCTCCCATAATGGAATTATTTTTGGAAACAGAAATAGAATAACTACTACTCAAACATTAGGAGTTGACTATACTTTAACCAATAGGATTGGAATTACTTTTAGACTTAGAAATTATAACGCTAAAATTAAATACAATAGTTTTTCTGAACTTTTAGAAGATGGAAGACTATTAAATTTAGACAACTATTCTGGAAATGACATAAATGGAAATTCTGTATACGATATAAATTATAATGCCTTTACCATTGATATGCTATTTAGGTGGGTATTTCTTCCAGGAAGTGAAATTAATATAGTATGGAAAAACTCTATTTTTATAAACGATGAAAATATTAACAATAACTACTGGTCTACTTTTTCTAATAGTATAGACAATGGTCCTATGAATACTTTATCTTTCAAAGTAATTTATTGGTTAGATGCTGTTAATTTAAAAAAGAAAAATAAATTATTTTAACCATATGTTAAACTCATTTGAAAATATTTAAACTAGTTTTATTTTATAATTTCAAAAGATATATTTAATTAGATTTAAAAAAATCAAATGAAACCAAACTATTATTTATTAGTCTCAACATTTATAGTATGTTTATTTGCCAGCTGTGACAAAAATGGATGTACAGATCCAACAGCTGTTAACTATAATGCAAAAGCAAATAATAGTGATGGAACATGCAACTATAATATTTTGTATAAAAATATTGATAGAGAATATATATTTCTAACCAGTATTGATTCTATTATGGCGAGTAACGATCCTATTTCAAATCATATAGATAGTATTTTATCCGGTGATATTAATACTTCTATTGTATCAACTGGAAAATTATATATGGATATTGATCAAAATGAGGTTACTGATCTTTATTTTGAAATAATTGATCTTAATTTATTTAATCCAAATGCTTTACCTGCTAATTTTGACTCTTTAGCTGTAAGAGCAATTTCTCCAACTATTGAATTTCTAGATAATTCTACTTTTAATTATCCTGATGCTTGTGATCAGCATACTATTATTGATTCTAATTCATCTTGGAGTTCCAATAGTGTTGTTCTCGGAACATTTGCAAATGCTGGGCAATTTAATGGTAAAGGCCAAAAATATCTAGGAATTAGAATTCCAGATGGAAATAATTATAAATATGGTTGGATTAGATTAAAATGCAGTCAACATAACGACACACTTACAATTTATGATTACGCATTTCATACTATGTCAAACACTAAGATATATGCAGCAGAACAAGGAGATTGACTTAGCAACCTATATTGGATTTCACATTTTTTTTAAGATTAAAGTTTAACATTTTATTTTTTTTAAAAAAATAATTAGATTAGAAGTAATTAAAAAAATTATGAAAAAAGTATTTCTATCTCTATTTGCAATATTTCTATTTGTTAATCTCTTTAGTCAACAACAAATTAACAAAACTTTATTTTTTGATGGTGAAAACCGAAATTATATTGTGTATATCCCAGCATCTTACAATGGAAGTGTAAATTATCCTTTACTATTTAGTTTTCATGGCGGAAGCGATGATGGTCAAGCTATGATTGGATTAAATGATATGAGACCGATAGCTGATACTGCCAATTTCATTGCTATTTATCCATCAGGTTCTGATGGTGCTTGGATGCACAAAGTTCCAACTACATACAATGATATTTATTTTGTTGAAGCAATAATAGATACTTTAAACTTAGAATTTAATGTCGATAATGACAGAATTTATGCCTGTGGTTATTCTGAAGGTGGAATTTTTAGCTATGAACTTGCTTGTAGGCTAAGTAACAGAATTGCAGCTGTTGCATCAGTATCTGGTTCAATGATGACTGATATTTATAGAAATAATCCAGCTCCTAATGGTTATGGTTTTCCGGTATGTTCTCCATCTCATCCTACAGCGATAATGTTTATCCCTGGTACTGTTGATATGAATCCTCATTCAATGTATAGCGGATTTTCTCCATACTATATGTCAGCAAGCGAAATTTCAACTTACTGGTCTACTCAAAATAATACCGATAATGTTCCTATAATTTCTCAAGTACCAAATATTAATACTTCTGACGGTAGTACTGTTCAAAGGCGAGTATGGGAAAATGGGGATAATTGTGTTAGAGTAGAAGAATTAAAGGTAATTGGCGGAGATCATGATTGGCCAGGATCATTTGGAAATATGGATATTAGTGCCTCAGCAGAAATTTGGAACTTTGTATCTAAGTATGATATTAACGGCTTAATAAATTGTGCTTCTACAAATGTAATTTCGACAAGCGATTTAGAAATAAAAATATTTCCAAACCCAACCTCCAATTTTATAACAATTAACTCATTAGATAAAGGCAACTTAAGCTACAGTATTTTTTCTACCATTGGAAAAATGTTAATGAAGGGGAATATTAATACACCAAATCCCAAGATTAATATTTCTAATCTTGAACCTCAATTATATATCTTAATGATTGATGGGAGTTCATATAAAATAATTAAGAAATAAAAAAGCAGGTCCATCGACCTGCTTTAATTTAGAAAAGAGTGATTAGGAAAAGTGCACAAAAGGCACCATTTGTCCAACCAACTCTTTAGAATTTTTTATTATAGACATTTGACACCTCCTTTCTATTTTAAATTTAACATAAGCTGTTGTCACAGCATTAATTATTATACCATGAATATAAGCAAGAAATTTGTTTGAGGTGATAATTGTTTAATAAATATTAAAAAGAAATTAAAAACGTACTTTTGGGCTGTTAAAACAAAAAATTTATGGGGATAATTATTCCAATAATTTTAATAATAGTTACGAGTATTATCATTTGGAAATCATCTGATGGCTTTGATGTAGCATCTTCTTATTTAGGAAGAAACCTTTCAAACGGGGTTAAGGGAGCAACAATAAACGCTATATCAAGCTCAATGCCTGAGTTATTAACTACTATTTTCTTTTTAATTTTCTTGAAAGACGCAGAAGGATTTTCTGGTGGTATAGGTACAGTAGCTGGAAGTGCTGTTTTTAACGCTATGATAATTCCTGCATTTTCTGTAATAGCTGTATATTATTATGGAATTTCTAAAAATATAAAGATTTCAAAGAATGTAGTTTACAGAGACAGTCTAGCCCTTATCATTGCTCAATTTACTCTTATTCTAATTATTTATTTTGAATTATTGTCGTGGATAGGTGGATTAATTTTAGTGCTACTATACGGAATATACGTTTTCTACATGTTTTTTAAGGCCTCATCTAAAAATTCAAATTATAACGATGACCAAGTTACTAATGAAATTAACAGCAGTAGATTAATACTTTTTTTAAAATTAGACTTTCATGGATCTATAATTGGTAATAAAAAGTTAAATAAATCAAATTCAATATTGCTATTATTAATTTCTTTATTTTTTATTGGTTTGTCCTGTTTGCTATTAGTTAAGGCATGTGAATTAATTGGACTAGCAGAGTATTCATTTTTAGGATTATATAATCTTAAAGGGCTAGATCTTCCAATTTCAATTGTCGCTGTAATTATTGCAGCTGCTGCTACAAGTGTTCCAGACACTATATTATCAATAAAAGATGCAAAAAAAGGAAACTATAACGATGCTATTTCAAATGCTTTAGGGAGTAATATTTTTGATATATGTTTTGCCCTAGGTTTACCTATTCTTTTGTACACATTATTATATGGACCAATAGTTATGAACCCGGATACTTTATCTTTTAGTTTGAATATTTTAATAGTACTATTAATTCTTACAATTTTAACTTTTATAATTTTTATCTCTGGAAAAAGTATTGGTGTTTTGAAAGCAATAATACTTTTATCAATGTATATTTTATTTATTTCTTATGTGATTTTTTATCACGTTTAGTTACTGTTAAATTTAAGTTGTCAGCTATGGGAAAAAAATCTAGCATTAAATATTTTTCACTCTTTTATTTAGTTATTTATTCATCGAAATATCATTAAAGACATTAAAATTCACAAAAACCTAGAATTTGTGGTCACATTTGAGGATAGTTTTTAGATAATAACCTTATATTTGAATATAAAAAAATAATTAAATGGGTAAGTCACAAGAAACTTTTAGCAAAAAAGAAAAAGAAAAAAAACGTCTAAAAAAAAGAAAAGACAAACTTGCTAAAAGAGAAGAAAGAAAAGCAAATCCAAAAAAAACTTTTGAAGAATCAATTGCTTACATTGATGAAAACGGAAATTTCACAGAGACTCCACCTGACAGAACAAAGAGGACAGTAATAAAAGCAGAAGATATTGTAATTGGAATTCCCACTAAAGAAAATGATAATAGTGATCCTGTGAAATCAGGTAAAATAGACTTTTACAATGATGAAAAGGGTTATGGATTTATCAAAGAAGACTTAACAAACGAAAAATATTTTGTTCATGTAAGTAGTTTAAATGGCGAAATTGGAGAAAATGACAAGGTTTCATTTGAATTAGAGAAAGGACCTAAAGGCTTAAACGCAGTTAGAGTAAATAAAATTTAAAATTGTATTAACTATGAATATTTTCAAATTAATACTTGCAGTATTTATTTTAAATTTATCTAATTACGTATCTCAAGAGTTAATTATTGGCGAAGAAAGAATTGAGCCTGGAATCATTATAATTTTTGAAGGAGCAATTAAAGATATGATTATGCCTTCAACTACAAATTTAAATGAGGAGTTGACAGATATTCATATTGAAGCAAGAGTGAATTGGGATTTGGAAAATATCCCTAATGGGACACCTAGCGGAGGTTTTGTTCCTTACCTTCATATAACTGCTACTGTCACTAACCAAAATTCAAAACTTAAAACATTTATTGACTTAACTCCTCATATCAATTTATCAGATAATTTTCATTACGCTAGGAATATATCATTACCTGGAAAAATTAATGATTTATATACCGTTAGTTATATAATTTCTCCTCCATCTAAATACGAAGTGTCTTTGCACATGGACTGGAAAGAAGAAATTGGCAATACTTTCTTTAAACCAGTCAGATTTGAATATAAAGATCTTGATTTTGAAAAAATAGCAAAAGCATCAAGAAGGTAAAGCTCAAGTCTAATTTTAGATATAAATTATTTTATACTACACTTAAAAATCTATGAATCAATTTTTTGTGTAAATTAAATACATCTTTTAAATTATTGAATATCGGTATGAAACTATTAAAAACACCAAAAATTTATAGTATACTTTTTATACTATTTTATTGTAACTTTTTAATAGGCCAAAAAGAAATTCAAACTACATACATAAGACCTTCTATTGTAAACTTATATGGTCAATCAGAGCCTAATAACAAATACAATATTGCATTAAAAAACTTGAAAAAATATTCAAGTCCCCTTAAAAGGTTTGACAAGTTAACAGTAGATTATCCTAAAATTATACTTAAAAATCTAATAGAACTACCTTTAAAACCAGTACTTCCTAAAATGCCAATAAAACCAGATTCTAATGCTACTAAGAAAGATATTTCTATATATAATGAACAAGTTAGAAGTTTCTTGAAAGATAAATCTAAATACAAATCTGATATTCGAAAATTTAACACTGCAGTAAGCGAAAGAAATGAATCTCAAAATAGACAGATTGATAAATTTATAAAACAAAGCTCAAGAGATATTATAGGCACATGGTTTTCTAGAGATTCTTTAGGTAACATGAGTTCAGATTTATGGAACGAAAGAGTAAATCATGCTAAAACAGATGATCACGTAAATCTTGCAAAAAATTCAGCTATAAATAGAACGACATTACTAGGTGAAGATCTTATAAAAAAAACTTATGTAATTATTCATTTGGTTGATAAAATATATACATATAAAGAGTTTTATGACAATAAAGATAGAGAAAATGAAATTTCAGGAAAATACCAAAAGAAAAAAAATAAACCTATTTTAAGATTAAAAGAAGGTTATTTATCGGAATATAAATCTTACTTATATAAATTAGATTTTAACGACTCTTTATTAATAGATTTTTACGATAGATATTGGCTTGATGAATACATTAAAACTGGAAGAGAAGAAAAAATTGCAGATTGGGAAAAGGCTACTTTTCCTATAAATTATCTTAGTCTTCATAATTTCAAACAAGATAATTCTCAATTGTCTAAGAATCACTATTTGAAGATGATGAAAACAAATCCAGCTATGCTGGTTATGTACAATAAAAAAATTAAAAGTATTCCTCCAGTTGAAAACTTAATCCCTAGAATTGGAGCTGTGAATCTAACATCGAAAGTATTAAATATAAACATCAAAAATATTGAAGATTTTAAATTGAAAGTACCTGTTTTTTCAGCATATCCCATATTAGCTAAAATTGGAACTAAAGAAGGAATTAAAAAAAATAAAAGATGGGCTATATATGAAATAAAAATCGACAAAAATGGACATCAAAAAAAACATAAATCTGGATACGCTAGAATAACAGAAATAGGTCAAAATGATACTATTGCATCTGGAAATAGTGCAACATCTATTTTTAGACAACATGGAGGCAAAAGAACTTATAGTGGAATGCTTCTAGAACCCAAACATGGAGGGTTTTTTGAATTTGGTATTGGCAATACTTATTCATCAACTAATAAATCTTTACAAGGAACAACATTTGATATTGGATTCAGATTATTTTCTTCAACAAAAATAGGATACGATTATACTTTTACGGAATTTAAAATTGACAATTTTGTTGGGTTAAAACTTGAAAAAAAGTTAGAATACACTGATTCTACAAATTTTACCCATAAATTTTCTGACACCTTAGTTAAAAAATCATCCGATGTGAAAGGTACTGCAACTTCCTATAATTTTAATTTTGGAAAAGAATTTTTAATTGGTGATAGGGGAAATTTAATATTGGAACCTAGAATTGGACTAGGATGGTCAAAATATAAGTTTAAATACGATAATTTAGTTTCAGATTCGGTTGAAAATATTATACCAGATGATCAAATTAGAAATCTTTATACATTGAAATCAAGAACTATTGTTTTTTCTATAGAAGTTGGATACCATTTAACACCTAAAATTATTCTTTCTTTAAGACCTTCTTTAGTAAGCAGATTAAAATATGAAAGTAATTCACAAAATAATGCAAAAGTTAGTATATTAGATGGTAATGATGATAGTTCATGGGGGTTTGACAAGCTAAATGGAAGTATTACATTCCCTATGTTTTTTGGTGTAAAATTTAAACTATAAATATGAGAATTTCAAGAAAATATTATATATCTATATTAATTTTAACTTTTATAATCTGTCCATTATTAAATTTTGGTCAGATGAGAAATGCTAAAAAAAAGGCCAACAAAGACACTAAATCATGGCGATATGAAATTGAAGGTGTATCACAAGGTGTTCAAGGAACATATTTAATTAAAGTTTGGTCTTTTTCTAAAAGAAATAAAGTAGCAATTGAACAAGCAAAGAAAAATGCAGTTCATGGAGTTATTTTTAGAGGATATCAAGGAAGTACAAAAGGGGTGAGACCACAAAAACCATTGACAAAAGAATCTAATTTAGAACAAGAAAAAGAAATGTTTTTTAATGAGTTTTTTGCAGATGGTGGGAAATATATGAAGTTTGTTTCATTAACAAATAACGGAGCGGTTGCACCAGGAGATAGACAAAAACTTGGTCGGTTTTTAGCAAGGGAACATAAAATCGGTATTATGGTTTCTGTTAAAAAAGATCTCCTTAGAAAAGATCTTGAAGATGCTGGAATTATTAGAGGATTAAACTCGGGATTTTAATTAATTTAAAATAAATGAACTCAAAAATTACCATAATTTTTTTATCAATTTTATTCTTTCAAATTTCATGTACACCCCCAAGAAATATAAAATGGATTGGGGACCCTCAAAGAAATATTAGTGGGAATTACACTTACAAAACTGAGTGTGCTGGTGTTGAAGGAGATGGAACTCAAACTGTAATTGCTTGGGGAAATGGAAGAAATAGATTTGATGCAATTGAACAAGCCAAAAAAAATGCGGTAAGAGATGTTATTTTTCAAGGAATAAAGGAAGGCAAAGATGGGTGTAATACTATTGCAATTTTAAATGAAGTTAACGTTCGTCAAAAAAACGAAGATTATTTTAATTTATTTTTTAAGGATAATGGTGAATATTTAACTTATGTTTCACTTAGAGACGAAAGAGTTGGAAATAAGATTATAAGAGACAGAAAAAGTGGCAGAAAAAGTATTTCTCATAGCATCATGATTAGGGTGGATAGACCAAATCTAAAATCGAAATTTATCAAAGATGGTATTCTTAAAAAGTAAATAACACATTATGAAAAGTAAAATAATCTCAATATTTGTTCTTCTATTTATATCTATAAATTTAATATTTTCTCAAGCTAAAAAACCTTCGATTATGATTGTTCCTATGGATAATTGGATGCAAGAAAACGGTTTTATGACAAAAATAAATAGCATGGGCGAAGAGATCTCATATCCTGACTATAGAAAGGCAACTTTAGAAAATAGTGACTTAATAAATGTTATTTCGAAAGTTGGCGAACTAATGTCTGAAAGAGGATTCCCTACAAAAGATCTTGAAGCCTCATTAAAGTCAATTGAAGCTCAACAAGCAGAAGATGCAATGCTCTCTAGCAAAAGTGGTGCTGATATATCTGAATCTCCAATAGACAGACTTAAAAAAGTTGCAAAAGCTGATATATGGATGCAAGTAAATTGGAAAGTTATTACTAAAGGTCCTAAAAAGAAAGTAGATTTTACTATTCGAGGTATAGATGCTTACACAAATAATCAAATTGCAACATCATCTGGGACTGGTGAATTTGCAATGGGTGTTGAGCCAGTTGAATTATTAAGAGAAGCAATTTTAGCAAATCTTGATCTATTTAATGGACAATTACTGTCACACTTTGATGACATGTTTGAAAACGGAAGAGTCATATCTTTTAGAATTAAAGTATGGGATGACTGGGATTACGACTTAGAAACAGAAGAATTTGGTAATGAAGAATTAGGTATACTAATTGAAGACTGGATGGGTGACAATACAGTTAATAATAAATTTAGTACAGTTGACGCTACTGAATCAATGATGTTTTTTGATCAAGTTAGAATTCCTCTTTTTAGCGAAAAAGGAAGAGCAATTGATGCTAGAAGATGGGGAAATGGATTAAGAAAATATTTAAGAACAGAATTTGAAATAGAATCAAAATTAATGTCTCAAGGGCTGGGACAAGTTCAACTAATTCTTGGTAGCAAATAATTTAAAAGGTTATGAAAAAATTAAATTTAATTATAATTATAACGGTACTATTTTTCAACAGCAATTATTCACAAGAAGAAAGTAATGAAGCTGATAAAAATAGAATAGTCCTAAGTGCATATCTTCCAAACAGTTTTGAAAATATACCATCCTCAGCAAGAAATATATTACAAAGGAAATTAGATAATATCGTAATTAAAAACAGCCTTGCGGGAATTAATTTTTCAAACAGATTTATACTTACAGCAAATATTGATATTGCAAATAAAAATATTACTCCAACAGCTCCTCCAATGTATGCATATACTTTTGATGTTACATTTGTAATAGGGGATGGTGTTTCAGGAATAAAATTTTCGAGTGCAACAAAAACAATTAAAGGTGTTGGTAAAACAGAAGATGTTGCATTTATTCAAGCAGTAAAAGCTATAAAAGCTAAAGATGATATCTATTCATCAATGATTGAAGAGGGAAAAAATAAAATTATTAATTATTTTAATAATCAATGTGATTTTATAATTAAAGAAGCACAAGGTCTAGCGGATCAAAACAGGTATGAAGAAGCCTTGTTTAAATTATTTAGTGTTCCGCAAGTTTCTAAAGAATGTTATGACAAATGTATAGACAATATTAAACCTATGTATCAAAAGCATATTGATAGACAATGTGCAATGTTGCTAATAAGAGCAAAAGGTATATGGAATGCCAATCAAAATTATGAAGCTGCTAAAAAAGCTGCAGAGATATTAGCCACTATAGAGCCTAACTCTTCATGTTTTTCAGATGTACAAATACTTTTTAATGAGATTTCCACAAGGATTAGAACTATAGATTCAAGAGAATGGGATTACAAATTAAAAGAACTAAACCAAGTAAGTGAATTGATTAATGCTTATAATAATATTGGGGTTGCTTGGGGAGAAAATCAACCAGAAAATACTTTTAATATAAGAGGCTGGTTCTAAAATTTTTAATTACCGTTTATCATTTAAAATTTCATTAATCGTATTTATTTTAAACTAAGTAAGAATCTATTTTAAATTATTGCTTTAAATATTTGTAGAATATAATGAAAGCGGCTACTGTAAAAGCTATTAAAGAAGAACTGAACATGCGTTCTAGAGAAGAACTTGTAGAGTTATGCTTAAGCCTTTCGAAATTTAAAAAAGAAAATAAAGAACTACTCACCTATTTGCTTTACGAAGTTAGCGACGAGCTTTCTTTTATAAATAGTATCAAAGAAGAAATAGACTTAGCATTTAAAGAAATAAATCGAACAAGTTATTACTACTTAAAAAAAAGTATCAGAAAAATATTAAGAAATACAAAGAAAAATATTCGTTATTCTAAAAAAAAACAAACTGAAGTAGAATTGATTTTGTTTTATTGTAATAAACTTAAAAACTTCACCCCCTCTATTTCTAAAAGTATACCTCTAACTAGAATTTTTGAAAGAGAGATTCTAAGAGTTGAAAAAATAGTTGCCAAACTCGATGCTGACCTTCAATATGACTATGGAAATGAAATAGAAATAATTCGAAATGAATAACGCAAATTTATTTAATGCAACCATGTTGCAATAAGTTGATTATTATTATATATTTGCAAAAAAAAATCAAAAATTATGATACTTAAAAAACTTTTAATATTATCAATAATTGGATTTATATCTTTTTCTTCTTGTAAAAAAGATGATCCAGTAACTCCAGTTATTCCAAATGAAGAAGAACTTATAACAACCCTCAATTATACTCTTACAAATGCTTTTGACAGCACTGACGTTGTTACATTGACATTTGTAGACTTAGATGGTGATGGTGGTGATGCACCGACTATTACAGGTGGAAGTTTGAATGCAAATAAAACTTACAATGGTAGAATAGAATTACTTGATGAAACTAATCCTGCTGATGTAGAAGATATTACGGAAGAAGTCTTAGAGGAGGACGAAGACCATCAATTCTTTTTCTCAGCTGCATCAATAACAGTTATTTACGATGATTTAGACACCAACAACAACCCTGTTGGGCTACAAACAATTTTAAATGCTGGAAGTGCTGGATTAGATACCCTTAAAATTACATTAATTCACGAACCAAACAAAGATGCAATGGGGGTTTCAGATGGTAACATGGCTAACGCTGGTGGAGAAACAGATATCGAAGTGTCATTTCCAATAAATGTTGTACAATAATTTAAAATTATTTCTTTTTGTCTGCTTATTTATAGTATTTAATTTACAAGCTCAAAATTGCAATAATTATATTAAGGGTAGAGTATTCGATAAAGGAACTTCTCTACCCTTATCTTTTGTTAATATATTAATACAAGAAAGTTTAAAAGGAACTACATCTGATAAAGATGGTTTTTTTATTTTGAACAACTTATGCCAAGGGGAAATTCATTTAATAATTTCACATATTGGATGTGACCCAAAAAAAATACTTATTGATTTAAAAAAGGATACTTTATTAAGAATACCAATGTCACATACTCTTTTGGGAGCTATTGTTGTTGAAGGTGAACAATCAAGCAACATTTATTTTCAATCAATCTCTTCATTAAGTAGAACTACAATTGAAAACAATAGCAATAAAACTCTAGGTGAACTAATTCAAAACGAGTCTGGAGTTAACCTAATGAAAAACGGAAGTGGAATTTCAAAACCAATAGTTCATGGTTTATATGGAAATAGGGTCAAAATCATAAACAATGATATCATTCAAAGTGGTCAGGATTGGGGAAATGGCCATGCCCCCGAAATAGATCCTTTAAGTGCAGATAAAATTACGATCATTAAAGGGGTTAGTGCAATCGAATATGGAGCTGGTAATTTAGGAAGTGTAGTGTTACTTGAACAACAAAAAATTGAAAAAGAACCACATCTTCATGGCCAAACAAATTATACTTATGAGTCAAATGGAAGAGGAAATAATGTAAACTTAAGATTAGAAAAATATTCTAAATATTTTGCCTGGAGAATTAATGGAACTTTAAAAAAATATGGTGACAAGAAATCTTCTACATACTTTTTAAATAATACTGGGCACCAAGAGGCTAATTTTTCTTTAAGCCTTCAAAAATCTTGGAAGGAAAAACTATTCATGGATATATATACAAGTACATTTAACACAAGGCTTGGAATATTAAGAGGTTCTCAGGTTGGAAATATTACAGCATTGAACATTGCTCTTAATGCAGAAATTCCTGATAAAACTGACTCTTTATTCCGATACGACATAGATGCTCCAAAACAAGAAATAAATCACCATTTAGCTAAACTTAAGTTGAAATATTTTTTTAACGAGAATAATTCAATTATATTTTTATTGTCAGGTCAACTTAATCATCGTAAAGAATTTGATGTAAGAAGAGCTGGTAGAAGCGATATTCCTTCTCTTGACTTATTACAACACACATATAACTCTGAATTTAAATATACTCACTCATTCAAAAATTTATGGAAATTTAAAATTGGAAATCAAAATATTATTACTAATAATACTAACGATCCAAATACTGGAATTTTACCATTGATTCCTGACTATAATAATTGGAAAAATGGACTTTTCAGCACACTATCCGGAAAAATAAATAAAGCTAATTTTAAAATTGGTTTTAGGTACGATACTGAACTCCAAAAAGTAGCGGAAATTAGCAATGATTTACCTAGAAGGATTATTAGATACGAAAATAATTTCCACAATATTAGTGGATTGAGTTCTGTTAAATTTAATTTGACATCTAAACAATCATTAGCTATTAATAGTGGCTATTCTGAAAGAAATCCAGGTATAAATGAATTATATAGTTTTGGATTGCACCAAGGAGTTAGTGGTTTAGAAGAAGGAACTTTAAGTTTAAAAAAAGAAAAAGCATTAAAAAACACTTTAGAATATATTTGGTACCCATCTTCTAACTTTAGCATTAATACTCTTATTTATCACCAATCCTTCAATGGTTTTATCAATTTAATTCCAAAACAAAAAGAGAATATTGATGGAGTATTAGTAAATGAAATAAGAACTACTTTAAGAGGAGCTTTCCCAGTATTTAAGTATCAACAAACCAATGCTAATATTTATGGGTTTGATATTTCATCACAGTTTTCTATAAGAAATTCATTTTTTGGATTAATAAAATATAGTTTTTTAAGTGGCCAAGATGTCAAAAATAAAATCCCACTAATTTACATGCCATCTAACAGTATTTTTGGAAGTTTAAAATATCAAATAAATAAAAGTAATATACTTAACAAAGGAAAATTTGAAAATACTGAAATTGAAATTAACAATAGATTTATTTTTGAGCAGAAAAACATACTTATTGGTCAAGATTTTGTTTCACCCCCACCAAGTTATAATTTATTTGGTTTAAAGTTTTCTACTAATTTAATTCTCCCCAATTACAAAATCAGATTTTTTACTGAATTCAATAACTTATTTAATGTTAAATACCGCGATTATTTAAATAGACAAAGATATTTTGCAAATGATTTAGGTTTAAGTGTAATTATTGGTTTAAATTTTAAATTTTAATTACCTTGATATTATGAATATTACTAATCTTAGTGATCTTTTGAAGAAAAGAGGACTAAAAGCTACAGTTAATAGGGTTAATTTATTGGAGAAAATGCAAAAACATGGCTCTGCAATGGGGTACTCATCAATACAAAACGAAATGAAACCTATTGATAGAGTTACTCTCTATAGAATATTAGAAAGTTTAAAAGAAAAAGGAGTTATTCATAAAGCTTTTCAGGAAAATAATGAAACCTATTATGCTATTTGCGGAACTACATGCGACACTGATACCCATAGCCATGAACATATTCATTTTAAATGTTCCAATTGCAGCACTGTTACCTGCGTTGAACAAGTGAAATCTATTAATATTAAAATTCCTAATTACGAAATTCACGATTTTTCTATAAATGCTACAGGGCTATGTTTTAATTGTAATTGAAAAAATAAGTGCTGAAATTTTAATAAAACTTGTATTTGATTCTTTTAAATATTTTTAAATTAATTAAATATTATATTTAAATTGTAGTAAATTATGTAAGCTATGTTATTTAACTCTTTTGAGTTCCTTTTGTTTTTTATCACAGTTGCATTCACTTATTTTATATTAAAGGACAAATGGAGATGGGCATTACTCCTAGGAGCAAGCTATTTCTTTTATGGAAGTTGGAATATTTCTTATTTAATTCTTATACTACTTTCAACTGTAACTACATTCTACAGCGGAATCCTAATTGAGAAAATACCTTCTCAAAAAAAAAATATTACATTTTCAAGCCTGGCAATTAATTTAGGCATCTTATTTTTTTTTAAATACTACAACTTTTTTGCAACTACAGTAAATAGTTTAAATGAAGATACTTTACCATTTTTTGATTCTTTATTACCCGTTGTAGGGATTTCTTTCTATACTTTTCAGGCATTAAGTTATACTATGGATGTATATAATGGCAAAATTATATCACAAAAACACATTGGGAAATATGCTCTATTTGTTTCCTTTTTCCCTCAATTAGTTGCTGGTCCAATTGAAAAAGCATCTAATCTTTTACCACAGTTTTCTGAAAACAAAATATTTAATTACGATAGGGTTCGTAGTGGACTTTTATTAATTGTTTGGGGAATATTTAAAAAAGTAGTTATTGCAGATAGAATTGGAATTTTTGTTTCTGAAGTTTATAATGCTCCATCAGAAAGCTACGGCGTAATTAATATAATAGCTACAATATTGTTTTCATTTCAATTATATTTAGATTTTTCTTCCTACTCTGAAATTGCCATTGGTTCAGCAAGAATTTTCGGCTATAAATTATCTATAAACTTTAAGCGTCCTTATTTATCAGTTAGTTTTAAAGATTTTTGGAAAAGATGGCATATTACTCTTAATGCTTGGTTTTTTGAATATCTATATCTTCCTCTTGGAGGAAATAAGAAAAAAGGAATAACAACAATTCGAAATATTATTATAATCTTTCTTGTAAGTGGGCTTTGGCACGGTGCTTCATGGAATTTTGTTATTTGGGGAGGAATTAACAGTATTTATTTACTTGTAATTGAACGATTTCTACAATCTAAAAAGAAAAAAAAGAAAAAATTATTTGGAAAAATATTTTTTGGAACTATAATCATGCTTCTGTGGTCTGCATCTTTAGTTTTTTTTAGAGCTAATACTTTTGAAGATGCATTGACAATTTACAGTAATATGAATTTTTCTGGAATTGAGAATTTATATGATTTTGGACTCAATAAATTGACCTTTAAAATAACTATTAGATTACTTATTCTTGTTTATGTAATAGAACTTTTTCAAGAACTGGGTTTTACAGAAAATAAAATATTTAATGCACCAATAATAATAAGGTGGCTCATATATTTGATTCTTCCTTTAAGCACACTATATTTTGGAGCATACGGTTTAGATTCTTCAGATTCATCTTTTATTTATTTCCAATTTTAAGATTATGAAAAGAATTACTATTAAGTTTTTTATTATTTCTTCCATAATAATTGCTGTTGTTCTAAAAATAGAAAGTACAAATGCTTTTAACCCAATAAGCGGAACAGATCTCTACACACATGCTAGATGGAATTCAATATACGACTTAACTGAAAAAGATACAATTGATATTTTAATCATGGGTAATTCTAGAAGTTATAATGGTATAAACCCTAAACAGCTGTCATGTGCTACTTCTTCATTATCATTTATTATTGGTGCCCCTGGAACTACTTTTAAAGACACTTACTTTAGTTTTAAAGAAATTTTAAAACGAACAAAACCAAAGCTATTAGTCATTGAAACATATTGTATAAATAATTTTAGTTATACAAATAGTTCTGGAACTCTTCAATCTATTTTAAAAAGCTTTAGTGCTAAGATTAATTTTAAATCTAAACTGGAGTCTACACCATTTTTATTTGGAGTTAATGACTGGCCTTATGCATGGCTAACAAGTATAAGAAATCATAATTATATATTTGATGAAAAACAAAATCTAAAGGAGAATATTGAAAAAACACCTCAAATAGAAGAAAGTATAAAAAAGGGAAGTGATAATAAATATGTAGGAAAATACCAATTGTATCTAGGTAAATACAATGGAAATAGCGGACTTAAAAAAAAGGTCATTGAAAGATATAAAAAAGAAGGTCCTTTAACTAATGGTGCTACAAGATTCGTAAGTGATACTCATAAAGAATATCTTAAAAAACTTAATACCCTTTGTTTAGAAAATAATGTAGAATTAATGTTTCTAACAATTCCAGTATATAGTGAAAGCATTAAAAATCATGATGTATTTAGAAACTATTTTGGAAAAATAATTAAACCACTTAATCGAAATTGGTTAGATCTGCAAAACAATTATGACTTTCTTCCTTCTCATTTTGATAATGTATATAAGGCTGCGCATCATACAACAGCAGATGGAAGTTTTGCCTGCACAAAAAAACTTGTTGATTTCATAGATAATAAATACCAAGATTTAATTCCTTCAAGAAAATCTGAAAAATCTTGGTTAGAAAAATTTTATAATACTGAAGAATACTTCCCATACCATTCCGCTATAAACAATGATAAAAAAGTAATTAAGCTAATTGAAAATAAAAATGTTGATGGAATAATAGTTAAAGAATGTGCCTACACTAGCATTACACAAAAATATGGAATTATTTGGGGCAAAACTACCATTAACGATAGCATAAATAAAAATTTAAAAAACTATAATCTTGGGTTAATTGCTAAAGTAAAAATGGATGGTGAAGTAAAAAATATTCAAATTATAGTACCATATAGTGATATACATTCTAATGGTAAAAAAATAGTTTTTCTTACAAGAACAAAACCCCTTGAAATTCAGCAGCTTTACAGAGCGAGTTTTATAGAAAATAAGAAAAAAAGTCCAGAAGAATCAATATAAAAACAAAGTATAATTTCGATTTAGGTATAAGATATCTTACCAATAATTTGGTACAACTAAATTCTTTAATTAAATATAAAAAAGCAGAGAATAGTTCAATTAAATACAATTATTTTGGAAGGTTATTGTACTAGTTAAATGAGTTTTCCCCTGCTTTCAAAACAAATATATAATAAATAACGCAACGGTGTTGCGTTTCATAAAAAAAAATATAACTTTAGAATATAAATTATTAACATACTAGCTAGATTACAATAAAAATTAATTTTCAAGCTAGTCAAAAAACAAAAAAATGAAAGATAAATTAAGTTTTTACGACGTAAAAAGTAAATCAAAATTTGAAGCAAGTGAATATGATGTAAGAGAGAAAAAAGGTAGGTATTTTGCTGTAACTAAGTCTCAAACTGGTTCTCATGAGTGCTGGAGGGTATTATCAAAAGCAGACGGTGAACGTCTTAAATAAAGAAAAAGACTGTAGATGAAATCAAAGTAAAAAGCTTGCCTCTTGTTAAAAAGTGGCAAGCTTTACTAGGAATTACAGACTGGATTATATTATGTGAACCCATTTCCGAAAATCAGGTTGTTGATGAACTTGAAGGAAATACCTCCGGACATGAATTCATAGGAATTCATATCAATTTCAAAAAAAAAATTGGAATTATATACCATACAAGAAAATTAAATGAAGATGACATAGTCCACGAATTACTTCATGTCCGTTTCCCCATATGGAGTGAAGAAAAAGTCAACTTCTGGACAGATTTACTTATAAAAAATCCAAAATCTTTATTCCAATTTTAAAATCAATCTATTATTATACTACTCTTGGCAATTTCTTACATTGTAATATAGACACATAAAAGCTTATGTTTATTATTTAATATTAAATTAGTTTAAATATATATTTATCTTAATGCAACTAGGATACAATTCTAACAATTATGATGTTTACCATTAATTCATGCAAAGAAGCGCCATTAGTACTTTAAAAATAATTCTGAGTTTAGCTGTTTTAATAATTCTTGTTGTTGTGTTTTTTGGATATCAAGATATACCAATTGAGGATCTGAAGAAAAAATATACAGACTCCTACTCTTCATTTGTAAAAGTCAATGGTATGAATGTTCATTATCGAGACCAAGGAGAAAAAAAAGATTCAATTCCAATAGTTTTAATTCATGGAACTGGGGCAAGTCTACATACTTATGACCATTGGACAAGAAATTTGGTGAAAAATCATAGAGTAATCAGAATGGATTTACCAGGTTATGGTCTTACTGGTCCTTTTCCAAATAGAAATTATTCTATTGGAAATTACATTGATTTTCTTAAATATTTTTTAGACAAAATTGAGGTTAAAAAATGTGTTCTAGCTGGAAATTCATTAGGTGGGAACATTGCTTGGAGATTTACACTTAAATATTCCGATATTGTAAATAAGTTAGTTTTAATTGATGCAGCGGGATATACAATTAAGTCTAAGAGTACTCCCTTAGCTTTTGAGATAGCTCAGATTCCTATTATTCAAAACTTATTTACTTATATAACACCACGAACTGTAGCAAAAATAAGTGTTGAAAATGTATATAAAGATAAAGCTAAGGTAACTGAAGAATTAGTCGATCGATATTTTGAACTTACATTAAGAAAAGGTAATAGACAAGCTTTTGTAGACAGATTCGAAGTAAAAACGGATACAATATCTTATAAAAAAATTAAATTAATAAATCAGAGAACATTAATTTTATGGGGGGAAGATGATGAATTAATTCCATTAAGTATTGCCTACCAATTTCATCACGACTTGCCAAATGACACCCTTGTTATTTTAAAGAATGCAGGGCATATTCCAATGGAAGAGAATCCTAAAGAAAGTTTAAAACCAGTTATGAAGTTTTTGAAAAATAAACCAATTAATTAACTAACCAATTTGTTAATACAAGCTAAATCATAGATTTGAATACAAAAACATAATTTAGCATAATAATTGGAAGTAATATAAATACATGAAATATATTAAGGGTTTTGATGGATTAAGGTGCTACTCAATATTATTAGTAGTAATTACTCATCTGGGTGTTGCTAATTATTTCAAAGAAGATAGCTACTTAAGAGAGCATGTATTTTATTTTTTTTCAGGATCAGCAGGAGTAAACATTTTTTTTGCGATAAGTGGTTTTTTAATTACAAATTTAATTCTGTACGAGATAAGAGAAAAAGGAGAATTTAATCTCAAGTTTTTCTTCTTTAGAAGATTTATTAGATTACTCCCCCCCGTAATTCCTTTTTATCTCGCTCTGTTTCTCTTCATGAAAATGGGGTATGTTAGAGACACTACAATCGGTCTTTTCGCTTCAGCATTATATATATTTAATTTTGTACCAAAAGCAAAAGTTATATTTTCATCTGAACTCAGCCATACTTGGTCATTAGCAGTTGAGGAACAATTCTATATAATATGGGCTTTTTCTTTTAAGTTCTTAAATGAAAGAAAAAGATTCATTTTGATTTTCTTTTGTCTTGCACTTAGTATAGTAGCATTCTACGTTCTTCCATTATTAGAAATCCAAATTAAAGAAGAACAATACACTTTAGAGAAAGTTTTTTTTATTAAAAGATGGACCATTCCTGCAATTTCTCCTATTTTATTAGGCGCCTTGTTTGCTAAACTTAACTTTAATAACTACAAAAATATCAGAAATCGTTTCTTTGGTCTAAAACCAGGTTTTATAAGTTTTATAATATTTCTTTCTCCTTTTTACTTGCCTAATATACTTATGCCCTTGGTAAAAATATTTCACGGTTTGGGTGCAACCTTGATTTTACTTTGGATATACAATAATCAAAATAGAATTATCATAGGGATATTAGAGTGGTTTCCAATAAAATATATTGGAGTAATATCATACGGAATTTATATTTGGCAAGGTTTTTTTCTAAGAACAGGACCAAATGTAACACCAAAAATATGGTTGCACGAATTTCCGTTTAATATATTTCTAACATTTGTTGTAGCAATATTATCCTACGAATTATTTGAAAAGAAAATATTACGCTTAAAAAACAATTATAAAACTACTACAACCAATAATTCTTAAACAGTATTAATACACTTTCTAAAAAAACACTTAATAAGTATTATTACATATGATTTATAATTATTGACCCTGTTATCATTGGATTGGCCATATGGACTAATTCTAATATTAAGCCTACGAAAAATAATAAGATTAAACTTTGGGGTAAAATAGAGAATAAAAAACAAGAATTAATCCCAATTTAAATGGCTTAAAATTTACTGATTAATTGCCAAGCGATACTTTTGTAATTCTAAAAAATGTTAAATACGTTCCTATGGAATAGAATCCTAAAGAAAGCTTAAAGCCAGTTATGAAGTATTTAAGAAACTAAACATTTTAAATAAGTTTTAGATATAAACTTATAATATCAAACTTATTATGCCACAGCCAATTCTTTTTCCAGCGTTTCCTGATGGTTGAGAATAGAAATCGTCTAATCCTTGATGTATTATTATAGATTTTCCTATAATATAATTTGATTCTTCTTTACAATCAAGGCACCACAAATCAGTTTCAAATTTTAAACTACTAATTCCAGAAGAATCAGCAAATAAATTAGCAATATCACCCATATGATGTGACTCACTTCCCCATTCACCATGATTTTTATTATTAGGATTCCAATGTCCACCTGCAGATTTAGCATCATAAGAACTACAATCGCCAAATTCATGAATATGAATTGCATGTAGACCATAACTTAATCCTTTTACTTCAACATTAATGCTCACTTTGTTATTTATCTGAACAAATTTTACTTCTCCGTATACTGAACTTCCATTTGCGGAATTTATTTGACATTTTGCCAAAATCTCTTTAGGGTATTCATTTGTTTTATTTGAACTACATGAAACCAAAAGACCTATGACTATATAAATAAATATTTTTTTCATTTTGAATATTTTAAAATATCTCTTTTAATATCTTTTTTAACAGATTTTAAATATTTAATTCTGGTTTTTTCCGATACAAAAGGAACTGACCAAAATTGTTTGGTCTTAGTAAATAAAGATAATTTCCAACCAAAAACAAATGTGTATACACCCATAACTAATCTTAATTTCACTGAGTTTAAGTATAATGTTAATACAGGTAAAGAAGGGGATCCATGAGTAATATAGGTTCTAACTTTTTTATCCTTTAAAAAAGGTTTAGGATAGGCGTATGTTTTAGTTATATTAATAAATTTATAAGCAAAACCAGGGGTGAAAACTTCATCAAAAAATATTTCTGTTCTTGGCGTAAGTCTAAACCACCAAACAGGAGAAATGATATATATATTTTCAGACCATTCTATTAATTTTTTAAATGAATCTATTAACTTATTTCTAGGTCTTGTGAAACTGCATCTGTATAAATCAATGACTTCAATTTCATTTGAATTTTCTTTCAGCTCTTTTAAAATTGTTTTAAAAATCCCATTGTAACAAAATGAATTTTCTTCAGGATGACCTATTACAATTAGACTTTTCATTTAATTTTTGACGAAATTTAGATTTTTAAATCAAACAAAAAAATATTGTTTTAAATTTTATCAACTTTTCATTATTAACAATTAACTTGGACTGTTAAATAATTTGCACCTTTATTGATGACGAAAAAGATATTACTAATCTTACTATTTATACCTATGATTGGCTTTGGACAAAAGACATATGTACCCGATAATAATTTTGAACAGGCACTTATTGATTTTGGTTACGACAATGTTTTAGATGACTCCGTATTTACTTCAAATATTGCTGGAGTAAAATATTTAAATGTTAGTAATTTAAATATCTCTGAATTAACTGGAATTGAAGATTTCATATTATTAGATACCTTGAATTGTAGCTTCAACTTACTTTCTGCCCTTGACGTTTCTAATAATATTGAATTAAAATGGTTAGGCTGTTCTTACAATCAACTTTCGTCTATTGATTTAAGTAACAATATTCATTTAAAACAATTTGGTGCAGAAGAAAATCTACTTAATTCTATTGATGTAACTAATAATATTAATTTAATTACTTTGATTTGTCATTCTAACCAACTAAACAATGCAGATGTAAGGAATGGCAATAACTTTAACTCTAATTGGTATACATTTAGTGATAATCCACAATTATTTTGCATAAATGTAGATGATCCTGTTTATTCTAATGCTACATGGACCGTTAATACAGGAATGATTGACTCAACAATGTCTTTTAGCACTAATTGTTCTAATGTATTTAGCTGTGCAGATTCATTAGAGGTGACTGATGTTATAATTGACAACACTAATTTAACAATGAATATTGCTATATATAATGGATTTAACTCTTTTATAAACTATCCTTTTGTTGCTTTTACAATTGATGCTAATGGTGACACTATCCAAGGGGGTAACATAAGCTTATTTGGAGCTTTCGGTTTAGATACAACTTGGTATAATTATTCTATTCTTAGTAACACTAATCCTACGTATCCTTTAAGTATGTATTTTGTATATCAATATAGTGCTGGTGCGTTTGTAGCAGACACTTGTATATTAACATATAACCCACCAACAGTTATTAACAATAACTCTTTCGAAATAACCAATCAAATTATCTATCCAAATCCCTCTACAAATATTTTAAATATAGATGGCCTTTCATTTGAAACCGAATACAAAATTTATAATCTTATTGGTTCATTAATAATGTCAGGAAAAACCATTAAAGCAATTGATATTTCAGATTTAATCAGAGGGAATTATACAATTAAAATATTAGGGAATAAACAACATATAATGAAATTTATAAAACAATAATTATTTGTAACAATATGTAAAAAGCATTGAAACGACTTTTTACACTAAATGTTACAAGCCACTTTAAAGACAGTTCGTAGATAAAATGAAAGACTACTTTGACTTGCAAATAGTTATGACTAACCCAAAGATTAAAGAGGCGGGGATTAATCCTATTTTAAGTTATCTTTTGTTGCTAATTGTGTTTGTCTTGCTTTCAGAATACATTTTTCATAAGACCGAATTTGCTAAGTATTTGGTATTCTTTTCTTGCATTAGTTTTCAATTTAAACTTCCAGGAAAAGGCAACGCTAAACGTTGTTGCGTAATTAAAACATATAGCATTGGTGTCGACTAAATATTTATAGTTAAATTTCTAGATTAATCAATCCCGTTTATGAAAACAAAAGAAGAAATTGTTACCAATTGGTTGCCTAGATATACAGGGACTCCACTCGAAAATTTTGGGGAATATATTTTACTCACCAACTTTATTGGATACGTCAATATTTTTGCACATAAGTATAGAGTAGAAATTATAGGCACCGATAAAGCCATGCAAACTGCAACCCATGGTAATATTACCATTATTAATTTTGGAATGGGAAGCGCTATGGCCGCTACTGTTATGGATTTACTATTAGCCGTTACACCAAAAGCAGTGTTGTTTTTGGGAAAATGTGGAGGCTTAAAAAAGAAAACAGTTTTGGGCGATTTTATTATTCCTATGGCAGCTATACGTGGCGAAGGAACTAGTAATGAATACTTGCCTCAAGAAATACCTGCCCTGCCCTCTTTTAGATTACAACGAACAATTTCATCGGCTATGAAAGAGTTTGAAACTGATTACTGGACGGGTGTTATTTTCACTACTAACCGAAGGGTTTGGGAGCATGACGAAGCGTTTAAAAACCGATTAACCGAGGCTCGAGCTATTGGAATTGATATGGAAACGGCAACCCTATTTACAGCTGGTTTTGCAAACGGAATACCAAGGGGAGCCTTACTTTTGGTTAGCGATAATCCCATGATACCAAGTGGTATAAAAACAAGCGAAAGTGACAAATCGGTTACTTCAAAATTTGTAACCTTACATATAAACATTGGCATACGCTCCTTGGAAGAATTGCGTGACTCTGGCGATAGTGTAAAGCATATGAAATTTGACCATCGTCCTTAGAAGTTAGCAGTAATTAGCAACAGTCTTGAAGACTTCTGTTATTTTTTGATCAAATCAAGGTCTAAGTTTCGAAAGTCTTTGATACCAAGAAGAAAAAATGATGTTTCAAATCCTATAGGTGGTGTAAGAAATTTAATTCCAGGGAAAGGAGACTACAAGTCTAATTAGGCTATTGATATTTTAAACAGACGCAAGAAAAAACGCCAAGAGAAAGAAATCTAAAAAATCATAAAACAGAAAAGAAGGTATTCAAATTTTCACACACAAAATTCAGAAGAAAGAAAATATATTTATAAGGCTTTAGATATTGACTACAGAAAATATTCTAGAAGTGTAAATGGTATAATTCTAAATATCCCCAACATTAGTGACATTAAAATGGAAGAATATAACCCTTGCAGCCAATTAAAAATGCAAAGTAACAAGAGCATTGCTACTGTGTCCCTTGAAGAAATAATATATTCTATTATTAGACATACTAATTAAATATTTAAAATTTAATATTACTATCGAATCAATAGTAATATTTTATATATTCGTACTTAATTAATAAATAATAAAATTATTTTAAACTAAAATTTATGAAAAAAATTAAACTTATACTTGTTCTTTGCATTCTGACAATTTCTAACCTAATTTTTGCATCAATTGTACATGTTCCAAATGTCAACGCAACAGTTGCATATTATAACGGAGGAGGATTTCCTACTCCAACTACACTAAATATTGATGCTACAGATTTAGAATTTACATATGATAATTTTATGGGTATTAAAGCTCAAAATTATAATAGTCCAACAGGAAATATTTTTACAGTTACGCCAGCTGGAACATATTCAGATGGACTAAAGTTGTATCAATTTAATGATCCAATTGATGGAAGCAATTTTTTGAATATTGATGGTGCAACTGCATTCGGACCAAATCCATTACAACCGGGTCAAGAACCAGCAGGAATTCATTATGTTGGTGTTAAAACAGATAATAACAATTATGCTTGGATAATGATTGATGTTGTCCCTGGAGTTGAATTAATTATAAAGGGATACGCATTTGAAGACAATGGAAGTTCTATAGTTGCAGGTGATATTGGCATTGTATCTCCAAACTCTATATATGACATATTATCAAATTCTACAGACCATACAACATTGAAGGTTGCAATTGATGCATGTTCTTTAGATAGCACTTTATCAGGGACTGGACCATTTACACTATTTGCACCAACTGATGCTGCATTTAATTTATTGCCAGCAGGTACAGTTACTGCTTTGCTAGCAGATATACCACAATTAACAGATATTTTATTGCACCATGTTATTGGAGATAGTATAATGTCTACAATGTTATCAAATAATCTTGTAGTGCCAACTTTGAATGGAGATGTGTTAGTTTCAATTACTAACGGGGGAGTTTTTATTGAGTCTAGTGATGGATCCATTGCTCAAGTAACAAATGCTGATGTACTAGCAGATAATGGAGTTGTACACATTATTGATGCTGTTTTATTACCAGCTTCTTCAAATACAATTTATGATATAGTAGCAAACTCTGCTGATCACACAACTTTAAAGGCTGCAATTGATGCTTGTTCATTAGATGCTTTTTTGTCTGACCCTGGTTCATTAACATTGTTCGCGCCAACAGATGCAGCATTTAATTTATTGCCATCTGGCACTGTAACTAACTTGTTAAATTTTGATATTCCTCAATTGAATAAAATATTATCTCATCATGTTGTTAATTCTAATGTAATGTCAACAATGTTATCAAATAATCAGGTTGTAACAACCCTTAATGGAGATGTATTAGTAACTATTAATACTATGGGAGTTTTCATTGACGATGCCCAAGTAACAGGTCCAGATTTAACTGCAGATAATGGAGTAGTACATGTTATTGATGCTGTTTTATTACCTACAACTACGAGTATTTCTGAATTTAATAATAAAGATAAAGAGTACTTATATTCAATTAACATAATTGGTGAAAAAATAAATAGAGACTTAAAAAATCAAATAATTTTTGATATTTATACTGATGGAAGTATAATTAAAAGGTTTGAGCATTAGAAATTATTAATACCCACTCGATTGAGTGATTCATTTTTGATGGAGGTTATCCAAAAATTCTTTCCGATTTTTGCTTTTACAATCTGTATTCTAGACTAATATTACATATGAGCTCATCTGTATTACTAAGAATTAGATTTAGATATCTCTCCATTAAAAATGAGTTATTCTTTAAATATTGTAGATTAAAATCTAATAAAATGCATTAAAATCACTACTTGAATATAACTAGTATACTTTTATAGTTATCTTCTATAGTTTTTATGATAACTGATTTATCAGTATTGAGACCATCAATTGTATCTATTTGATTAAATTCTCTCATCCACTTATCTCCCCACAAGCTGAATTCAATAATTATTGGAGTTAAACGAATCCCTTTTTCCGTTAACAAATAAATATTTTCTTTTTTGTTTTCAGGTGCTTTCGTTTTAAAAATCAGTTTATACGACTCTAATAATTTTAATCGTGCAGATAAAATGCTTGGTGCAATCTTTTCATATGAATCAGACATTTCCTTGAACGTCTTTTTGTGCTTAACAAGCATATCTCTAATGATTAACAAAGACCATTTATCACCTACTACATCTAATGCAGAAGAGATTGGACAGCCAGAGCGAAATTTTTTTTTCATTTTCATTCGATTATTACTATTGATTCGATAGTAATTTATATTTTTACACTCAATTCAAAACAATATAAATAAAATTATGTTAGCAGGACATTTTACAACGGCATTAATAGCAAGGCAAAAGTTTCCTAAAGGGACTTTACTATATTTTCTAATTATATCACAGTTACAAGATTTTTTATGGTTTACATTTCACTATATAAGCCTTGAACCAACTTATCCAACTGATGCCTTTGATGCCACTTTAAGTAATATGGTGGTAGACATGTTATACAGTCACGATTTATTACCTCAATTATTTTGGTTGGCAACTGTTTTCGTAATTGGAAAAATTTTATTCAAAAGCACCAAGATAGGGTTAGTAAGTGTAGTTCTAGTTTCAATCCATTTTGTTTTAGATTTCTTTTCAGGACATATACACCATATTTTTGGAGCAGATTCAATGGAAGCCGGTCTTGGATTATATGCTTCAAATCCTTATTTAGCAATTTTAATAGAAGCCTTATTTAGTATTGGAGCTTTATGGTATTTCTTTGCAGAAGAAGCAAAAAAAGGAATTATTAGAACTACAAAAAATAGAGTTTCAATTATTTCTGTTTTTGCTTATGGAATAATTTTTATGCTACTGATTGCAACAAAATCTTTTAGACAATTATTCGTTATTCCAGAATTTGACTTAAAGTTTAACACCAATATGCCTACGCTAATTTTCACATACTGCGCAATGATTTATTGCTTAAATTATTTCGTTCCGAAGTTTAAGCTTGAAAAAACAATGAGGAAATGATTGAAGGAATATTAAATTTTATCCAGGAATTAAAATTTCGGAATGAATCCTTATTTTGGTTTGGTTTATTGTGCTTATCTCTTTCAATAATATTTCTTGTTCTAACTAAAATAACATCAACACAAGTTCATGGAGTAAACGCTTGGTTCAAGCCTTTTAAATTTGCAGTTTCAATAGGGTTATTCTCTTGGACTATGGCTTTGTACTGTGATTATCTATCCGATTTTAATGTTACACCTTTTAATTGGACGGTAATTACACTGTTCGGTTTTGAACTTATATATATTATTTTTCAAGCATCAAAAGGACAATTATCTCACTTCAATATTAGTACACCAACACATTCACTTATATATTCATTAATGGGTTTAATAGCAGTACTTGTCACACTATATACTGCTTATATTGGCCTTCTATTTTTAACACAGTCTTTTCCAAATTTACCTAATTATTATGTTTGGTCAATTCGTTTGGGAATCTTGATTTTTATTGTTTTTTCATTTGAAGGAGGTTTGATGGGTTCTAGAATGAATCACAGCGTTGGAGCCATAAATGATAATTCGAATTGGTGGATTCTAGGTTGGAGCAAAACTGTCGGTGATTTAAGAGTATCGCACTTTATTGGTATGCACGCTTTACAAATTTTGCCATTACTCTCCTTCTATATTTTTAAAAACACAAAAGCAACAATAATTATTTCAATAATTTATGGACTTCTTGCTACCACAACTTTAGTTCAAGCATTGAAGGGAAAACCTATTTTTATGCAAAACGAATAAAAGGAATCGTAATTAAAACGACATACAACAATTTATAAAATCAATAGTGGTTTGGATTTTAATCCAAATCGATTTTCGTTTAATTAACTATACTAAGCTCTGAAAAGTAGGTGCATTTATGGGCTACTGCTTTTATACTAAACGTTGTGTGCAATATGACCCAATCACTATGAAAAAAACAAAAAAAATTATAAACTGGCTTTTAGGAGGAATAAGTTTGACTTATGCTGTGATAATAATATTTCCTTCTTTTCTTTTTGAAAATAATTTGGAATACAAGAATTTTAATGTTTACTACCATTCCAGCGAAATTAATATAGAAAAACTAAAATCAGTTTTAGACGAATCACAAAATTTATTAAACAATACTCAATTGTTTAACGACGAAATAAATCAAGATATATTTATTTGTAACAGTTTTAATGAATTTACTTTTTTTGCTTTATTTTCAAGAAAAGCGTTTGCTGTAAACTATCCAATTACACAAAATATTTTTCTTTCTAAATCTTCAATAACTGAAAATTCTATTTTAAGAAACGGAAAAGAAAATAATAAGAGAACGTTAAGTGGAGTTATCGCTCATGAAACTGCCCATTCACTTTTAGAAAATAATTTAGGAATTGTAAAATACAAATTACTTCCTTCGTGGAAAAATGAAGGGTATTGCGACTTTATTGCGAATGAAAGTTCTTTTAACAAGCAAAAGGGATTGCAAGATATCTGTAAAAATAAAGATAATTCTGACACTCAATCTTTTAAATATTTTAAATACAGAATTATCACAGAATACTTATTTAAGGAAAGAAAAATTACATTAGAAAAATTCTTAAATGATGATTTTGAATTGGAAGAGATTAACAAAAAATTAAAGAAGAAATACTGTACACAACAAAGTATATAATTTATTTTTAATTATAGCCTACTTACGAAAGTCCTCCTGGTCTTTCTTGGTCAGTAATTATTTACTAAATTGAATTCTTAAACCACGATACAAACCACAGACAAGAACGTTAATCAAACATCTATATTAGTATTTCAAACATAGGTCAAACATTTTAAGTCGCTAATTGTGCTTATTTAAATCTATTTACTTTTGCATATATTTAATAAAAAAAACTTAACCCAATTATTTCTAAGCTGTAAGTAGTTAAAATTTCACTAAATATTGCAGAGTTTAATTCATAAAATAAAAAAAGCTATAATACTTTCCGATGAAGCAGAAAAGCATGTCTATTCTATAGCTAAAGAGAAATTAATTAGTAAAGGTGAAAAACTAATTTTCCAAGGACAAGTAGTTAATAAAACCTATTTTGTTACTGATGGGTGTTTACGATCTTTCCGTTTGGATAAAAATGGAAAGGAACATACGCTTCAATTTGCTATCAAAGATTGGTGGATAAGTGATTTTATAGCTATTTACAATAATGAACTTGCATCACTAACTGTGGAATGCCTTAAAGACTCTGAAGTAGTTGAATTCAACCCTAAAGACCTAAACGAAATTCATTCACTTTTTCCGGAATTTGAACCTTTTCAACGAATGAATCTTGAACGACATGTTGTGAGTTTACATAAAAGAATTCTAAATCAACTTGAACTAACGGCTAGTGAAAGATATGATTTGTTCCTAGAACAATATCCAGATATCGAGCAATATACACCTAACTATCACATTGCATCCTACTTAGGCATTACACAACAAAGTTTGAGTAGAATCCGAATTGAAAATACTAAAAAATAGCTTTCTTAACATAGGGTAATATTTTTCTAAGCTCCTAAATATACATTTGTAAAAAAAAAGTTATGATTAAGAAAATTTTAATTGGTTTAGTAAGTATCATATTACTTGCATTTGGTGTTATCTACTTTTTAGCCAAACCAACTTTAGAGGAAGATGGTTCGTATAGCCCATCGACCTTAGCTATAAAATTAGGAACTGTTTCTGTTTCTGATTATGAACAAGTCAAATACACCAAATATGAAGGTGACAAGTCTAAAATCTTAATAATCTTCACTGAAAATAAGAACTTAGAAATGAAAAATGGTAAATTATTTTCTACAGGCAATCACCCAATTGAAGCATTAGTTCCTATGTTACATCTTAAAAATGCTGGCTTCGATTTTCATATTGTAACACCAAATGGCAACCCTGTTGTTTTTGAAATGTGGGCTTTTCCAAATAAAGATGAAAATGTAAAAGCTATTTATCAAGAGTATAAATCAAACTTTGACAATCCAGGAAATTTATCAGATTTCATAACTAGTTCATTTGCAAACGATAGTGCTTATGCGGCTGTATTTATTCCGGGGGGGCATGGTGCTATGAACGGTATACCAGAAAATAGAAACGTAGCCAAAACAATAAATTGGGCACATAATAACAATTTGTTTACTATAACACTTTGTCACGGTCCAGGTTCGTTGTTATCAACAACATTAGATAACCAAGAGTTTACCTATAAAGGATATAAAATGGCTGTTTTTCCAGATGCAGTGGACGAAATGACTCCAATGGTAGGTTATTTACCAGGGCACATGAAAGCAGGTGTAAGCGAAAGATTAAAAAACTTAGGAGCAATTATTGTAAACACTGAATCGGACAATACAACGGTTAGAGATAGAGACCTAATAACAGGTGCAAGTCCTTTAGCTTCAAATGAATTGGGTAAGCTAGCAGCGAGTACTCTTTTAAAAGAGCTTTAGTTTATAGGTTACACTGGTTAGCAATCACTAAACTAAAGTCGTTTTCCTCTAAAAAAATCACTAAGTGGAGCCGAAGGGTTTCAAACCTTGCCTATAATCTGTTTATTTTCAATTAGTTACAAATCCAAAAATTCGAAGGTCAAATATTTTAACTAAATAGATATGGTTATTTAATTTTAATTATTGTAATAATTTGTAGTTTTATTTATGATGAAAAAAAAATTTGTGCCTGTTATGTGTTTTTGTAGTAATGTTTTCATGTAAGCAAACTCAACTGACCTCAAACTTTAATAAAAGAGCTAAAAAGATTTATGTTAAGCCGTCCTTACGTAACAATGATATTGAAATCGGTTTAAATGAAAAAAAGATTCCTAAACACTCAAAGTCCATCAGCAGAAAAGTAAAAGACACATTTAATTACAATGATTTAAAACCTAAAGAAAAATTTATTGCAGATGCTGGAATTTCAGAAACAAAAGTGATTTCAAATGAAAATAAACTTCATCAAAAATTGACAAGAATTGATAGCATTTTAAAATCTAATGATTCAATTTTAATTGAAAACGAAGAATTTTTAGAACTTTTTAATAAAACTAAGAAATTTAGTCTTTATTATATTTCTGCTATATTATTAAGTTTACATACAAAGGCTTCTGGTAGAGGCGTGATAGCTTATGTATTGGGGATTAGTTTGATCATTAGTTTGGTCATGTCAATATTAACTTTTATTTCTACAATTAAAATAAAAAAGAATTTAAAGAAAAATAATAAAAAATTAAGAAATCTTTCAGATAAAAAAATTAGATTGATTATTAGAATTGCAAGTATATTTTCATTATTAATAAGTAGTACATTAATTTTATTGCTTATTTTAGGAATATGGGTTGCAGTAGTTGGGTTTTCTATTATGTAGGTATTTTTTCCTTCAGAAAATCACTAAGTAGAGCCAAAGAGACAAATTTCGAACTCTTTTAGACCTGATTTGAAAAGACTTATTAGTGCAGCTAAAAAACATTAATTATCAATTGTTAATTTATTTGGTATAAATGTCATTTAACTTTGTTAGATATTAACTAAATAAAACTCCATGTATTTGCATGTTCTAATTTCTGATTGAAGAGGGGCATAATTGTGTAATAGGAGTTTTTTTAAAATAAATTTAAACCAACAATTTTCTCCCTTTAATTATTTATTGGCAACTATTTAAACTGAACTTCGTTTAATATTATATTTGCTATCATTTCGATAGTAATAAAAATTTAGAAACAAAATAATAGTTAAACATGAAAAACACACTTACATTATTAACCACTTTTTTAAGCCTCATTTTATCTCAATACAGTTTTGCGCAATTCTTAGGGTCCAACCCCATTGAAACTTCATATGCAACTGTTCAAATTGGAGAAAGTATGCTCAATACTTTCTCTTATGATTTCAATAAGGATGGAATATTAGACCTTGCTTTAGACGGAGGAATGACCTATCCTCAATCCGCTGAATTTTA
>ENA-ORDA01000125-ORDA01000125.1-marine-metagenome-genome-assembly--contig:-NODE-125-length-75444-cov-6.445129_pt1 | contig 75444 bp, 64 predicted proteins | sample MGYA00237778_ERZ508506 | MGnify/ENA primary metagenome ERZ508506 (study PRJEB26177, sample SAMN06267891) | marine metagenome | isolation source: Monterey Bay, California, USA | place: Pacific...
AATTTTGGAGGAGAAGGTAATGGCGGAGTGATTTTAAGAGAATCTCACTTAGGAAGAGATTCTCTAGTAGCAGCAACAATGGTTTTAAACCGAATGTCGCAGTCAGATGTCTCACTCAGTAAGATACATGCATCTCTACCTCAATTTGATATAATCAAAGACAAAGTTAGTTTAGAAGGGGTTGACCCCGAAGTCTTAATTCATAAGGTTGAATCATTATTTAAAGAAGCCTCAAAATCAACAATCGATGGCATTAAATTTACTTGGGAAGATAAATGGGTTCATTTAAGGAAATCTAACACAGAACCTATCATGCGAATATATGCGGAGGCTTCTGATCAAGAAAGTGCTTTGAGCTTAATTAAAAGCATCAAAGAGTTAATATAAACAAAGACATTATAAAACATGAATGAAAATTTGAATACACCAGCAATAAAAAAAGGATCTGAACTTGAGCTAGAAATTGAGTCTCTTGCATATGGAGGAATGGGATTAGCTCGAAAAGAAAATTTTGTTATTTTTGTAAAAGGTGCAATTCCAGGACAGAAAGTTTTAGCTAAAATATATAAGAAAAAAAGTGGTTTTGCGGAGGCAAGAGTATTAACCCTTTTAACTGAATCCTCCAATGCAGTTGAAGTTAAATGTAACCATTACTACATATGTAGTAAAGTGCAGAGTTTGTCATATGATGAACAACTTAAAGAAAAATCAAACCAGGTAGAAGATGCATTCAGAAGACTCGGTGGCTTTTCTAATTTTGAACTTAGTGGGAAAGTTGGAGCTGAAAAGATTTTTAACTATCGGAATAAAATGGAATTTACTTTTTCACCACATAGATGGGTACTTGATTCTGAACCAGAAGGTGTTAATAAATCATTTGCCTTAGGCTTACATATGACTGGTAGGTATGATAAAATATTAGATATAAAAAACTGTCATATACAACCAGAGATAGGAAATAAGATTTTAGAAGTTGCAAGAGAGGTCTGCTTGTTAAATCCAGATCTAAAACCATATGATCCAAAAACACATATAGGCTTTTTACGTTATTTAATGATTCGATATGGGGCGAATACGGACCAATTAATGATTAATATAGTTACATCCTATAATGATTTAAATAAACTCTCACCACTTACTGATACATTACTTAAAAAAATACCTCAGATAACATCAATGGTAAATAATGTAAATACAAGAAAAGCGGATGTAGCTTTTGGAGAATATGAGACATTAATTTTTGGGAATCCATATATTGAAGAAAAAATTGGGAATCTTACATTTGAAATTTCTGCAAATTCATTTTTTCAAACAAATACTTATCAAGGTTTGAAATTATATCAAGAAGTAGAAAAAGCAGCTCAACTTACGGGGAATGAAGTAATCTTTGATCTATATTGTGGGACTGGAACAATCGGCCTTTTTCTTGCGAAAAAAGCGAAAGAAATATATGGGTTTGAAGTTATCCGCTCTTCTCTTGAGGATGCAGAAAAAAATGCTGAAAAGAACAAAGTAGAAAATATATTTTTTCTAAAATCAAATTTAGACACGTTTTTTAAGTCAGGTCAATTATCAAGGAAAATCCCTAAACCAGATGTTGTAATTGTTGACCCACCACGTGCAGGAATGCACCCTGATATGACAAATTATTTACATAAATTTAAAGCAAAGAAAATTATTTATGTTTCGTGTAACCCAACCACTCAAGCTAGAGATGCTAAAATATTAGCAGAAAAAGGTTATGCTATAGAAAAAGCAACGATGGTTGATATGTTTCCTCATACTCCCCATATTGAAACGGTTATTTTATTTTCTAAATAATTATTTCTAAAAAACTAATTATTAGTAGGCTTCGGTAAAATTAGACATAGTGCAGGAAGTAAAGTGAGATCACAAGTAAGTGCACAGGCTATCATACTTGCAGCGAGTAGTCCAAATTGGTAAGTTGGTAAAAAAGCAGATAAAAATAAGATAGAAAACCCACCAACTAGCACACTACTTGTTATCATCAATGCCGACCCTGTATTTTTAATAGTTTCTTGGATTGCTTCGCGCTTATTTAATCCATTTGAGAGCTCTTTCCTGTATCTTAAAAGAAAATGAAGACTATCATCAACCGCGATGCCTAAAGCCACCGAAAATGTCATGGCTGTTGGAGGCCGAATTGAAATTCCAAGCCATGAGAGGATACCTAAGACTGTAAAAATAGGAATAAGGTTGGTTACTAAACTTGCGAAAAGCATTGATTTTGAACGAAACATAAATGCCATAATTATTGCGATTAGACCAATTGCAATACTCAGGCTATCAACCAAAGATTTGACTAAATAGTTATTTGTTTTTAAGGCAACCACAGTCGTCCCTGTATATTCAATTGACAAGTGTTTTGGTAAGGTAAGAGCTAGTGAATCAAGTCTTTTATATAAAATTTCCATTTTTGAAGATGTTTTATTCTCGATTAAGCCAGATATTCTTAATGTGGTGTTATTAGCATTTAATAATTTTAGCTCTTGTTGATTTTGATCTTGTGCAATTTGATCAAGTATTTCTTGATTGTACAACTTATCTTTGTCATTCCTGATTCTTTTTATGGATGTTATCAAATCATTAATTGAAAAAAAACGACTTTCTTTTAAATTACTATTTAGGAGAGTCTGGATTTTTTTTAAATAAGAAAGATTCTCATTATCAGTAATTTTTTTTATACCGCTTAAATTATTTGGATTTAATTTCAGTAAAACTTCAAATGGCAAGACTCCTCCAAAATGTTTTTCTGTAAGTTTTAAATCCTGGTAAAGTTTATTCTCAGGTCTTAAATCATCCATTAATGAAGAGTCAGTAGACAAGTCCTTAATTTTAAAAATAGCTGTCCCCGATATTAAAATTGGAATAAGAATAAAAGCCCATGGGTTTTTTGGGATAGTTCTTGATAGCCAATTTAGCAAAGGTGAAAAAGACCGATTCGCTGGATAATCTAGCCGATTTAACAAAATGATCCCCGATGGAACAACGATTATAGATATAATCCATGCAATCATTACTCCGCAAGCTATTTCAAGTCCGAATTCTTGAAGAATTTTTATGCTTGTAGATGTTAAGGCTAGGAAACCTATAGATGTTGTTATGCTCGTTAAAAAAATCACTTTAAACATTTGCGTTACTGTTTCATGCATAGCCTCAGCAGGATCCAAATTCTTATTAAATAGTTTTTCTCTGAAATAAGCTTGTATATGGATTGCATCACCAATACCAATTATGAATAGTAGAGTTGGAACAATATATGTCATAATATTTATATCAAGCCCAACTAGTCCCATAAACCCTAAAAGCCAAATCACAGTTATAATCACAGTTATAATAGGTAGAAAAACATTAACCCAATTCTTAAATAAAAAACTTAAAATACAAATTAATAATATTGCAATTGGTGGTAAAAATAAAAAGTTATCTCTTACCATGTATTTAACATATTCAGTTCTTAAAACAGAAACACCTGAATAAGTCCATTCTGGAGATGTTTTTAAAGTTAGTACTTTTATTCTTTCTAATATTTCTGAGCGAGCTTGATGATTATTTACATTATCATTCAAGCTTAAAATGATAGATCCATATTCAAGATTTTTTGATAAGATACGTGAACCAATAGAAGGATCAGTTTGTATATACTTAAGCTTTAATAAAAGGCTATCGTGATTCCAGTTATCTTTGGTTCCATTTATTTTCCCAAGCCAGGCTTTCTCATCTAGGTCACTTATACTGAAAATTGAAATAATACTATTAACACCTTTTATTTCATCTATATCGTATATTAATGATTCTAATTCTTGATATAGTGTTTGGTCGAGGTAATCAATGGGTTTGTAAATAAGTGAAATAATATTATCTTCGCGACCGAATTCTTCTCGAAAAGAAAAATATTTTTCCACATTAGGATCTTTTTTTGAGAATAAATGTTCTATAGAAAAATCGATTTTAAGATTTGGTATAAAGAAGGACCAAAATAAGGTAACCATAAAAACAATAATTAATGTTTTCTGTGGTTTAGCAATAATGTAACGAGAAAATCTAGAGACCATGTGACGTTTTTATTATAAAGTTATTAAAAAGGATATAATACATTTAAAGAATACATTAATTGGCTAGTAATAATCAAACTTCAATGAAGATAATTTTAAAGCCAATTGATGGTTAGAAATAAAAGTAAATTGTAATATCATTTAGAATGAAAGGTTCTTTTAAATAACGTAAAATTAGATGAATATATTTCAAACATTTTAATAAAAACCTTTAAGCAATAGTATGGCAGATTTAGAAAAAGTATATAACCCGAATCATGTAGAAGATAAGTGGTACTCACATTGGATGGATAAGGACTATTTTTCTGCTGATCCAAACTCAGAGAAAGAGCCTTATACAATAGTCATACCACCGCCTAATGTTACTGGAATGTTAACAGTTGGTCATGTCCTTAATAATACAATACAAGATATTCTAATTAGAAAAGCAAGGATGGAAGGCAAAGAAGCTTGTTGGATTCCCGGAACAGACCATGCTTCAATTGCAACTGAGTCTAAAGTTGTATCGATGTTAAAAGAAAAAGGTATAAGTAAGAATGATTTGTCGAGAGATGAATTTCTGGAACATGCTTGGGAATGGAAACAAAAGTATGGTGGTATTATAATTCAGCAACTTAAGAAGCTTGGTTGCTCGTGCGATTGGGACAAAGAACGATTTACAATGGATGAAAGTTATACCAAATCTGTTTTAACCGCTTTTGTTGAGCTCTATAATAAAGGTCTGATTTATAAAGGCCACAGGCTAGTTAACTGGTGCCCCATTTCTAAGTCTGCCATTAGTGATGAAGAGGTTTTCCACAGAGAAAAAAACGGAAGTTTATGGTACCTTCGTTATAATGTTAAAGACTCGAATGATTATGTTATTGTAGCTACAACGCGACCTGAAACTATGCTCGGAGACACGGCTGTTGCTGTTAACCCGAACGATTTAAGATATAAGCATCTAAAAGGAGAAAAAATATTGCTTCCAATAGTAGGACGAGAAATTCCTATTATTTTCGATGATTATGTTGATCCTGAGTTTGGTACAGGATGTGTCAAAATTACCCCGGCACATGATCCAAATGATTTTTTGATTTATAAAAATCATGATTTAGATATCATAAATATAATGAATGATGATGCTACCTTAAATCAAAATGTACCCGAATCATACACGGGTCTATCAAGAGAAGAGGGAAGAGAAAAAGTAATAAAAGACCTCAAAGCATTAGGTCTATTACATAAAACAGAGGATTATTTAAATAAAGTAGGTTATTCTGAAAGGGGTGGAGTTCCGATTGAACCTTATTTATCAGATCAATGGTTTATGAAAATGGATGTGTTGGCAAAACCAGCGATTGCTGCTGTGGAAGATAAAAAAATACAATTTCATCCGAGTCATTGGACAAAAACATATAACCATTGGATGGAAAATATAAAAGATTGGTGCATTAGTCGTCAATTATGGTGGGGGCACCAAATTCCAGTCTGGTATCTTAAAAAGGATAAAAGTGTCATTCATGTTTCTGTGGAAGGTCCAGATGATGTTGAAAATTGGGTTCAAGATCCAGATGTATTAGATACTTGGGCTAGCTCATGGCTTTGGCCAATTGCTGTACATTCATGGCCAGAAGAGAGTAAAAGTTTAAGTAAATTTTATCCAACAAATACCCTTGTTACTGGACCTGACATTATCTTTTTTTGGGTTGCTAGAATGATAATAACGGGTTATGAGTTTCAAAAAGAGTTACCATTCAAAGATGTCTATTTCACTTCTATCCTTAGAGATAAGACAGGGAAAAAACTTAGTAAGTCTTTGGGCAATTCTCCGGACCCATTTGATTTATTTGAAAAATTTGGAACAGATGCAGTTCGCTTTGGAGTAATGCTAATGTCTCCACAGGGTTCAGACGTTTTATTCTCCGAAGATAGGCTGGAAATTGGTCGGAATTTCATGAATAAGTTGTGGAACGCTTGTCGATTTGTAGATATGAACATTCCAAGAGGATGGGACTATAGAACGGAGCTGTTAGAGAGCAATCTAAATATTTCAGAAAAATGGATTTTAAGCCGTTTAACAAAAACGATAGAAAACTATAATCATCAATTAGATAGATTCCATTTTAATGAAGCCGCTAAAGTCTTATATGATTTTACGTGGAATGACTTTTGTGATTGGTATGTTGAAATTGCAAAATTAAGTTTTTACGGGGAAGACTCATTAAAGGCAGATACTGCTCGATTAGTTTCAATTAAATGCCTTCAAACAATTCTAAAACTTTTACACCCATATGCTCCATTTATTACGGAAGAATTATGGCAGAATTTTAAACCTAAAAATGCGAGTGATTTAATTATTACTCAATGGCCAAGTCCAATTGATTATCACAATGATAAAATAGAACTAGAGATTTCAGCTCTTAAAAATATCATCACAGCAATTAGAGGTGTTCGAAGTCGTATGAATATCCCAAATTCGAAGCCCATTAATATTTATGTCAAGTGTGATAAAGAAAAAGAAAACTTTTTATCCCGTCAAATGAGCTTATTGAAAAATTTTACCGCAGCTGAAAAAGTATTTATTGATCAAAATACTAAGAAGCCTGCTAACTCTGCAACTGTTATTTCGAATGGAATAGAATTCTATGTCCCTCTTACAGGGTTGGTTGACCTTGAAAAAGAAAAAAAGCGGATGAAAAAAAGACTCGACGAGATAGAGAAATTATTAAATTCAATCAGTGGTAAACTATCTAACCAAAATTTTCTTGATAGGGCACCTGAAGAGGTTATATCAAGAGAAAAGAATAATCAAGAGATGCTAACTGAAGAGAATGAAAAGCTCATCGCAAACCTGGAGATTTTTGAATGAAACTTTTGTACATAATAATTTTATCAGCTTTTTTATTTTGTCAATCTGATGATGCAACTCTTACAATTTATAAAGATGGAACTGCCCTTATAAAGCAACCGGTTGGCTGGTCAATTCCTTCCGGACTAAGCTATATTACATGGAACAGCCTTCCAAGTGGGATCGACAAAGAAACTCCATTTCTAAATATTAATGGGGTCGATATTCTCTCTCAGCGTTTTAATAGTAATATTTTTACTGGAACAGGTTTTTTTAGTGATCTTAAAGGTGAACTTATTCAAGTTAAACCTAAGAATGGTAAATTAATAAAAGGAGTCCTATTAGAAATCAGTGCAGGATTCATAACGGTGAAGCACTCTTCTGGAATAATTACATTTAATAGGAATGAATTGGAATATTTAGGTAGCAAATATGATGAAGCTGATTTACCGACATTTGAACCTTTTTTATCTTGGGATCTAAAATCAAAATCAGCTAAAAATATTGAAGGTGAATTAGTATATAAATCAAATAATTTTTCTTGGGCGACTGTTTACAGGTTGATCATGAAGAATGAGGAGAAAGGAGAGCTAATTGCAGAAGCAGTAATCTCGAATACTTCTGATATGGGTTTCGAATCTTCCAAAATTCAATTAGTGGAAGGTAATTTGAATAAACTTAGATCAAAAAGAAACACACCAGAGCGTTCAGGAAGATCTTTTTCGGCACTACAATTAGATGCGTCCAAATTAATGGAGTCAGAAGAACTTGGAGATTATCATATATATAGTTTAAACGATACACATGATTTAGGGGCAAAAGAGAATATTACGGTTAGAATGTATGGGCCATTAGATGTAGGCTATAGTAAAAAATATGTTTTTGAAAATACTGAAAGACGACAAAAAGAAGAACCACTAGAGGTTCAACTTACAATGGAGAATATAGAGTCTAATGGTTTAGGTATCTCATTACCCGCAGGGAAAGTAGAAATGTATTCTTTTAAGCCAGGTACAGGGCTTGAATATATTGGCGCGGATAATATGGGCCAGGTGCCAAAAGGTCAATTTACTACACTTACATCCGGAAGAGCATTTGACGTTCTTGGTAATCGGAAAGTTTTAAATTATGATAGGCAGAGAAAAAGTGAAGAAGCTGTTATAGAAATAAGAGTCACAAATGGAAGAAATGAGGAAGTCGACGTTCTCCTGATCGAACATATTAATGGTGACTGGGTTATCAAAGATGAATCATTAAATTATCAGAAAAAAGATGCCTCAACTATCCAATTCCCCTTATCTCTTAATGCGGGTGAAACAAGAAGCATTTATTATACATACAGAAAAGAATGGAAGTAGATGACTAAGGTTTAATTCTTTGATTTTAACTGATCCTATTTCAATATTAAAAGGAGTTGGAGAGCAACGATCTGACTCTTTTAGTCAAAGTGGTATTGATTCAATAAGGGATTTATTGTACACATTTCCACGGCGTTATCTTGATAGAACAAATGTTACTCCAATAAAGCATTTTCAAAAAAATCAAACTATATCGTTAGTCGCACGTGTTGAAAGCTTTGGAGAAAGGCCTATAAGAAGAGGGAAATTGTTTCAAGCTATCGTCACAGATGGCACGGGTTTTTTAACACTTTCTTGGTTTAACTCAATTCATTTTATAAGACGAAAATTAAAAGTTGGATTAAATCTTGCAATACATGGAAAAGTTGAATGGTATCGAGGCTATTCAATTACTCATCCAGAAGTAGATTTTTTAGAAAGTGAAGAAGGCAATTTTCAATCAGGAAAAATAATACCGCTTTATCCTCTTAATCAGGATTTAAAATCAACTGGAATTGAACAAAGATTCTTGAGGAAAATTATTCAGCAGGTCCTTGATTCTCCAGTTTTAATTGAAGATTATTTATCAAAATCTTTTTTAAAAAAGAATAATTTAGTTTCACTTGAAGAAGCATTAAAAAACATCCATTTTTCAACAAATAAAAAAAAGTTAAATGATGCAATAAGAAGGTTGAAATTTGATGAGCACTATCTTTTACAAATATTATTGGTATTCAAAAAAGAAAAATTTCGAACAAACAAAACAAAGCCTTTAAAAGACATTGGTCCATATTTTGGTACAGTCATTGATAATCTAAAATTTGAATTAACGAATGCTCAAAAAAATGTGGTAAAAGATATACATTTTGATTTAAAAAAAGATAGTCAGATGAATAGGCTAATCCAAGGGGATGTTGGTTGTGGAAAAACGATTGTTGCTATTTTGATCTCGGCTATTGCTATTGGGAATAATGTTCAGGTGGCTATAATGGCACCCACTGAAATTCTAGCTAGGCAGCATTACTTTTCTTTCAAAACAGAGTTAGAAAAAAATAATATAGCATGTGGGTTATTGATAGGGAAAATGAAAAAAAATGACCGGAATTTGATTTTAAAAGGGTTATCAAATGGTAAGCTTCCAATAATTATTGGTACTCATGCATTGATTCAGCAAGATGTAAAATTCAAACAACTGGGTCTAGTAATTGTGGATGAGCAACATCGCTTTGGAGTTAAGCAGAGAGCTATTCTTATTCAAAAAGGTAAAAATCCACACTCACTTTCAATGACAGCTACACCTATTCCAAGAACATTATCAATTACTTATCATGGTGATATGGATCTGTCTTTAATAAATGAACTACCTTCTAATAGAATACCAGTAAGAACAAAAGTTGTTCTTCCTCAGCGAATGCAAAGTATTTATGATTTTATTAAGAAGGAATGTTTTGAAGGAAGGCAATGCATGATTGTTTTTCCTTTAATTGATGAATCTGAAAAATCAGATTTAGAAGCGGCTATTCAAGCACACATAAAATTAAAAAATAATGTTTTTAGTGATTTAGAGGTCGGGCTAGTGCATGGTAAAATGACTTCAGAAGAAAAAGAGAATGTTATAACTGAGTTCGCAAAAAAAAGAATTAATATTCTTGTTTCGACTACAGTAATTGAAGTTGGTATTGATATCCCCAATGCGACAGTTATGTTGATTGAAAATGCAGAAAGGTTTGGTCTGACTCAATTACACCAATTAAGAGGAAGAGTTGGAAGGGGTGCTCACCAAAGTTATTGCATTTTAGTGAGGCGAAATATCACGGATACATCTATAAAACGGTTAAAGGTTTTAGAAGAAACAAACGATGGCTTTAAAGTTGCAGATGAAGATTTGAGATTAAGAGGGCCAGGAGAATTTTTTGGATTAAAACAATCAGGCTTTTTAAAATTCAAGATTGCAAATTTAGTTACGGACGATAAAATCATTCAGTTAGCTAGAGAAACCGCTATAAACATAATTAAAAAAGATCCTTTATTGATCTCAAAAAACAATAAAATAATAAAACAAATGTTATTAGAAACATACTCTTCTAAATTAAATAATCTTAACTCTTAGTTAGTTTTACATATTTTCTATCAATAATTAGAGTTTTAAGTTCCGCTTCTGATAAAACATAAAAATAAACAAGTAATTAAAATGAATAAAGATCCTAAAGAGCAAGAAAAGCTATACGCATACCTCGTAGGAACATTCCAAACAAGTGCTTTAATTTCCTTGGGTGTCGTTAAAAATCCTATGAGTAATAAAGTAGCCCAAAATTTAGATCAAGCTTCTTACTATATTAAGTTATTAGAAATGTTGGAACATAAAACGAAAGGAAATGTTTCTGAATATGAAAAGCAAATGTTATTAAATACCCTAAGCGATTTAAGAATAAAACTAATCGAACAGAAAGCTCTCAAAAATAGATCAAAAAAAAGTTAAAAGGAATTTTAAATGCAAACGAACTATAGCCTCCTGAATAAAGTATTAGCTTTTTTTTCTTTTTTTATATCTTTTATTATCTATTATGATACCATGGCTCCAACAGTTTCATATTGGGATTGTGGAGAATTTATTGCCGTTGCTAACACATTAGGCGTTCCTCACCCTCCTGGGAGTCCATTTTTTTTACTTATAGGACGAATTGCATCGATATTGCCTATAGGTACTGATATAGCATTCAGAGTCAATTTATTATCTCCCCTGACTAGTTCTTTTGCCGTGATGTTTTTATACTTAATTGTGGTACAATGTGTGAGACATTGGCGTGGTAAAATACAAAACTCAACCGATGCATTAATTGCTTTTGGTGGTGGTTTTGTAGGAGCGCTTGTTTTTGCCTTTACAGACAGTCACTGGTTTAATGCTGTAGAAGCTGAAGTGTATGCTTTTAGTACATTTTTCACAGCAATAGTTGTTTGGTTAATATTGCACTGGAGCGAAAAAGCAGATGAAGAGGGGCATGAAAGGTATATTCTTATTATTGCTTATATGATTGGTCTTGCTACAGGTCTTCATTTATTAAATCTATTAACATTACCATTTGTAGCTCTAGTGATTTATTTTCGTAAGTACAAATTTGAATGGATGACTTTTGGGCTTACAATGCTATTTACAGCTATTACTTTTTTTATAATCCATAACATCATTGTTAAGGGAATGCCAAAGATTATAGCGACAATTGGCCCTTATCCAACTGCACTTTTAATTTTAGCAATATTCATGATTATGATTTGGGCTATTATAAATCAAAAAAAGCTAGTTTCTGTAATAACGACTTCAATGGTGCTAGTGCTAATTGGATATTCAACATATGCTTTAATTTTCATACGATCAAATCAAGACCCCGGGATTGATGAAAATGACCCCGAAACGGTTGAAGCATTTATTTCTTATTTAGAAAGAGAACAATATGGCAGCGTTGGGTTGCTCCCCAGAAGATTTAAAGGTATCGAGCCAATTCACGAGGTAGTCGGCTATCCTGAAGGACCTAAAAGAGAATTCTCAGGAGCTCAAAATAAAAAATACAGAAATTATAAAGTTGATAAACAATGGGATTATTTTTGGAATTATCAAATTCGAAAAATGTATAACAGATACTTTTTATGGCAGTTCGCTGGACGTGGTCCAGCATCCGAATCTAATGTCATTAGCATGGGAGCTAATTCAAGAGAAGATGGTGTTGACCTTACTCAATTTGGACTTCCATTGGCTTTTATATTAGGTCTAATTGGTATGTTCTACCATGCTTATAAAGATGAGCGGATGGCTTTTTCTATTCTCTCTTTATTCGCGATGACTGGTTATGCAATTATTATTTATTTAAACCAAGATAACCCACAGCCTAGAGAAAGAGATTATTCATATGTTGGTAGTTTTTTTGCATTCTCGATATGGATTGGATTGGGTGTTGCCGCAATTAGCGATTGGATTTCAATCAATATAAAAAACAAAGATTTAAGTAAAAGATTGATTGCAGGATCGATTATATTACAGACTATTTTTGTTCCGATGGCAATGGCAAAAGCGAATTATCATTCGCATGATAGGTCCGGTAACTTTGTTGCATGGGACTATAGTTATAATCTTCTTCAATCATGTGGTCCAAATGGAGTTTTGTTTACAAATGGAGATAACGATACTTTCCCTCTATGGTATCTGCAAGAGGTAGAGAAAGTAAGAACCGATGTAGCGGTTGTGAATTTGAGCTTACTTAACACTCCGTGGTATATAAAACAATGGAGAGATAAAAGGTCAAAGGAGACTAGTTTTATTAATCTTACGGATAAAAGAATTGATCAGCTAACCTCGACTTTACAGAGATGGGAAAAACAAAATGTTAAAATTCCCGTTTATGAAGATAGTTTGAATAACCAAGGGTTTATTGAATGGGAAATGAAGCCTACTTATGGAGGGCAAGCTATACGAGTTCAGGATATGATGATAATGAGAATTATAAATGATGGAAAATGGCGTGTTCCTATTTATTTTGCTGTTACTGTTTCGCAGCAAAACAGAATTGGTCTGGACCAGTATCTAGATATGCAAGGGCTAACCTTCCAACTAAAAAGTCATAAAACAAAACCTGTTGATTCTGAAAAAATGTATGAAAATTTAATGACAAAAGTTGGCACAAGTGATTGGTCGACAGGTTTTGACCGCAGTACTTTTTATGAGCCAATGAATAACAAAACAGATTTGAACTGGTCAAGAGATTATCAACCTGGTTATATTTTTAGAAATCTTGGAAACTCAAAAATCTTCTTTAATCAACAGACTCAGAGATTACTGCAAAATTACCGAAGTGCTTATATGCAGCTAGCTGTTACCTATTACATGGATTTTCAGAGAAAGCAGCAAAAGAAAAATATTCCTGTAGAAGAACTAGCAAATTTGAAGCTGAAGATAATAAGTACTTTAAATAGAATGAGTCAAAATATTCCGGAAGAAACGATACCAATTCAATCAGAAGACCTACATTATCAGGTTGCTCGCATCTACGGTGATCTGGGTGAAAAGGAATCAATGCGTAAAATCCTTGATCAATTAATTTCTCGAACTGATGGAAGAGTTCTTAATCGAATTGAATACGCAAATACCATTTATAAAGAACTGGATGATTTTAATGAGGCGACTTCAATTTTAGAAGAAATGAGAATAGATTACCTTGGAATAGAATCCATGTTAAAAACACAAGGATTTAATAAGAAGACTCTTCAACAATCTCAATGGAAAAAATGGCAAGAGGCCTATCCTGAGATAGTTTCATCATTAGTGTTCATGTATAGAGAGAATAATAAAAATCAAGATGCGGAGTTGATTCTAACAGAGTGGGTTTCGAGAAACCCTTCTGACAATAATGCAAAGAAAATATTAGATGAAGTTCGCTCTGGCGGATAAAAGGTTTAATAGATATCGATAGTCAGTTACCGAAAGTTTCAATTATAATTCCACATTGGAATGGTATTAATGTCTTGTCTGAATGTCTGATTTCTTTAAAAAAATCTAACTTTAATTCATTTGAAATAATTATATCAGATAATTCCTCTACGGATGGTAGTCAACAATGGATAAAAGATAATCATCCAGATGTAATTTTGATTGAAAATAAAAAAAATTTTGGATATGCTGGTGGATGCAATATTGGTTCTGAAAAGGCAAGAGGTCAATATTTAATATTTTTAAACAATGACACTATCCAAGATCCTGATTGGATTCTTCATCTAGTTAATCGTATGGACTCAAATATCCTAATTGGTGCAGCACAACCAAAAATATTAAACTATTATAAAAAAAATGTATTTGATTATGCTGGTGGTTCTGGTGGCTATATGGATCTTTTTTGTTTTCCCTTTGCAAGAGGCCGCTTATTTTTAGATCAAGAAGTAGATAAAGGACAATATGATAATCCTCAAAAATGTTTTTGGGCTTCAGGAACTGCAATTATTGTCAGAAAAAAACTGTTCATTGAAGCGGGAAAATTCGAAGAAGTATTTTTTGCCCATATGGAGGAAATTGATCTCTGTTGGCGTTTTCAAGCTATGGGATATGAAATTTGGGTGGAGCCTAAGTCAAAAGTTTTTCATAAAAATGCTGTTTCGTTACCAATGAATTCACAAAAGAAGTATTATTTAAATCATAGGAATTCTCTGATAATGATTCTAAGTAATTATTCAATTCCTCTTTCACTATATCTAGGAAGCCTGCGTTTGATATTTGAATTTATTGCTTTTCTATATGCTATTAAAAAATTGGATTATAATCATATGATTGGAATATTAAAATCAGGGTTATGGCTGGTTATAAATCCAGTTACAATAATAAAGAAAAGAATTAATTTTAAAAAAATTAGAAGGGTTAATGATAAAAAAATAATAGAAAATATGACTAAAAACTCGATTGTCATGCAGCATTATTTATTTAGAAAAAAAACTTATTCAGATATAGTCTCTAAAAAAGACTGATATAAATCACGCCTGTCTGGATCTAATTCTTTCATATCTTTCAAAAGTTCTTTTTTATTGAGGAATGTTAGTATTTCTGCAATTTTATCTGATTTTACTTTTAAAAAATATTGAGTACTATTTTCTCGACCTACATCACGGTACGATTCTTCAAGGCCATTAAGCATAATTTCAAGCTCTTGTAATGCTCCCTCAACATCTCCCTGCTCAAATAATTCAGAAGCAATATAAAATGCTAGTCGAGCTTTTCTTAAACCAATATTACGGCTTAGGTCATCAACTTCACTTAATCTTGAACTCCAGCCTTTTTTATAATCAGAGGCAGAGCCACGGATTGCAATATCTCTAGCTAATTCATAGGAGCTATTACCACCATTAAATTCATAGGTATCAATTTCACCTGCTAAAATTAGGTGAACATAAAAGGCCAGAAAACCTGTTAGAGGCTCAAAAAGAACAGGATCATAATAAAGACTAGTACTGGAGCTATAATAAAATTGGGTACTTTTATCAAAGTACCTTAAATCTTTTCCATTTGAAAACATGGCTTGACAATTATATACTGTCTCGTTTCCTTTGACTGTGATGCTCTCAAATATAATTTGGATATAGAGACTAATATTTAAATCAGAATAATTATCATCCCATGATGTTGTCTGGACAAACCTTTTCACATCATTTGATAAATTTATTATGTCTTGTTTTTCTTCACTCCGGAGTAACCGATCATCAATTGTAACCCTAACCGACTCAAATTGGGCATTAAGCAAATTGAAAAATAAAAAAACTGCAAATAAGGATGAGTTTCTTATAACCATAACTAGAAATTGAATAAGATCATTTTTGTTTACAAGTTGTTTATAAAAAAATGAATTCAAGAAATTTAATATTTTAACTGAGTTGCCTAGCATGATGCAATCAAACTAGCTAATTTATTATATGTTAAACATTCAAGATATCTTAAAAAAAGTACAGAATAAGTATATACACGAAATTTTAAAAGTTGTCACAAAAGTATCAGAAGAAGAAGATAAATCTGCTTATATAGTAGGAGGGTTTGTTAGAGATTTAATCATGGACAAAGAGCTTAATGATATAGATATCATGGTAGTTGGAGATGGAATTGATTTTGCAAAAAAAATTGCATTTGGAATTGGAGTGAAGAAGATTGTTCCTTTTGAAAAATTTGGTACTGCCTTGATTCCTAATGAAAATATTCAAGTTGAAATTGCAAGTGCGAGAGAAGAAAAATACAATTCTGAATCACGCAAACCGAGTAAAATTAGTTATACAGATTTACATGGTGACCTAGTTCGAAGAGACTTCACCATTAATGCTATGGCAATGCATATTAGTAGTGAGAATTTTGGCTTGTTGACAGACCCGTATAATGGTTTAGCTGATATTGAAAATAAAATTTTAAAAACACCATTAGACCCAGATGAAACATTTTCTGAAGATCCTTTGAGAATGATGCGAGCAGCATACTTTGCCTCAAAATTAGGATTTATAATAGAAGATAAATGTATCGATTCCATGAAACGTCAATCTGAAAGAATTAAAATTGTGTCTTGGGAAAGAATTCGTGATGAGTTATTTAAAATTTTAAAGACAAAAAAGCCATCTATTGGACTAAGAATTTTGCAAGAAACTGGATTAATGAAAATAGTTTTTCCTGAGATTGATGATATGTATGGCATAGAACAAACAGCAGAATGGAATCATAAAGATATCTTCGATCATACTCTTCAAGTTGTTGATAATGCAGCAAAATTAACTGATAAAATGGAAATTAGATTTGCAGCTCTTGTCCATGATATTGCAAAACCAAATACTCGACGCATTAATAAGAAAAAAGGGTATACCTTTCATGGGCATGATGCGGTGGGTGAAAGAATGATAAGCCGTGTCGCTTTCAGGTTACGCTTATCAAAAAAGATTAAGAGTTATTTAGAAAAATTAACTCTTCTTCATTTAAGGCCAATTTCACTTGTAAAAGAAATAGTGACAGACTCAGCTGTAAGGAGATTGATGATAGCAGCGGGTGATGACTTAGATGACTTAATGGTTCTGTGCAGAGCAGACATAACAACTAAAAACTCAAACAAAATAAAAAAATATTTAAATAATTTTGATAAAGTTGAAATGAAAATTTCAAAAGTAAGTGAAAAAGATAATATGAAAAAATTTCAGTCACCTATTAGAGGAAATGAAATAATGTCTCTTTTTAAGTTAAAAGAAGGAAAGCAAGTTGGAGTAATAAAAAAAGCGATCGAAGAAGCTATCTTAGAAGGGATTATCCAAAATACTTATGATGATTCATATCAATATTTGATAAATAAAAAAGATGAATTTTTAAATATTTGATTTTTCATCCAATATTTTAAAACAAAAAATAGATTTTCTTACAATATTAAAGCCTATATCGTGCTCTTCCATAAAAATAAACTTTTTAGTTTTCGAAGAACCTGGAAATCCAAGAACAACTATCGCTTTCGAAATACCAGAACTATATGCAGAGCCTGTGAAACCGGGCTACTTTGTTATCCCGGAAATCTATAAGAGAATTGAAAATGAGTAAGTTTTAATGGCTAATAAATATATAACATCATTCTTCGCTTATGGAATAACTATTCTTTTCTCCTTCTCTTTGATAAATGCCGAGTCTTTTACGCTCACAGACTGCATTTTGTGGGCTTTAGAAAACAAGAAAACTGTAATCTCTCAAAAACTAAACGTAGAAATTGCAAGAAAAGATGTTGATGGTGCATACAGCAATTTTAAACCGTCAATACAACTGTTTTCTAACAAAAATTATATTAATATCCCTGATAGAGTCGAGATAATTCCATTTTTTAATGATACAATTGTAACAAGTTCAACGGAGAACTTGTCAGCAGGACTTTCATTAAATCAAAAAATCTTCAATGGAGGTCGTTCGACTCATCAAGTGAGTTTAGCAAAAGATAATCTAAATATAGCTTTATTAAGTAAAAGAATATTAGTAACTCAAGTCATCCAAAATGTAATTGAATCCTATTATAGTTTATTAAAAGGACAGGAATTATTTTCTGTGTCTGAAAAAAGTTTAGAGATGTCAAATCAACGCGTAAATCTAATTAAGAAGCAATTTGATCTAGGTGTTATTAAAAAATCAGATTTATTAAAAGCTGAGGTCTCATTGGGACAAGCTAAAGTTGATCTTTTAAATAGTAAAACGAATTTATCGAACTATAGAAGAGTCCTATTCAATTCAATTGGAATTCAGGACTTTGGACAAGAAGTGAGTATTAATACGGAAGAATGGGTCATGCCAAATGTCCTCACTAGTTCAGAGATCTTAAAATACATAAAAACAAAAAACCCAAGAGTATTAATAGCAGATTCACAAATTAAATTATCTTCAACTAATTACAAGCTAGCTAGAGGTTTACGATTACCTATCTTAAATTCAGGTCTAAGCTTTTCTGCAGGTGGAGAGAAAAGAAATGATTTTGTAAAAGCCTTTAAAGAGGATTGGCGATTTGCTATAGATTTTTCATTGACTCTTCCAATCTATTCAGGAAACACATTATCTTTGAATGAGCAAAAAATAAAACTATCTATTAGACAAGCAGAGAATAATTACATAACACTCATTAATGATTTAAGAGTCCAAGCCGAATTAATTAAAGAATTATTAAATAATTATGCGGAAATAATCCCCTTGAATGAGTCTGTCGTAGAATCATCAAAAGAAGATTTAAAACTAGTAACTAAAAGATATGCATTAGGATCAGCGACGATTCTTGAAGTGCTTGATGCACAAGTCTCATTAACCCGTTCAAATTCATCCTTGATAAATGTTATTTACGATGCTCGAATCAAAGAGTTTAGTCTTGATGCTTTAATAGGACTGCTGGATACTAAATATGTAAGTAGAGATAATTAATTATGCCTAAGATATTTAAAAATAAAAAAGTATGGATACTTTTCACAATAATTACAATCCCCATCGTATACTTTTTCTTAACATCAAATAATGAAGAAATATTTGTGGATTCTGAAAATGTAGTTTTAAGGGATATTATTCACAAAGTTAATGCTAGTGGGAAAATTCAACCAGAGGAAGAAGTCCAAATAACGTCTACAATAACAGGTTGGATTACAGAAATAACAGTAAAGGAAGGTGAAGAAGTTACGCCGGGGCAACACCTCATTAGTATTGATGAAAAGCAAATACGTCAGCGTTATAATAATGCTAAGTCTCAAGTAAAGTCTTCAGACGCGAGCCTAAGGAGAGTTCAATCTCAATTAGAGAGGACAAGATCTCTTTATTCCCAAAGCTTGATTTCTAAACAAGAATTAGAACAGGTTGAAGCATCATTCAGGATAACACTTAGCCAATCTGAGCAAGCAAATGCAAACGTCCTATCTGCTGAAGATGAACTCGCAAAAACTAAACTTACCGCGCCTAAATCAGGTATCGTAACCAGTATAACAAAAGAAGAAGGGGAAATGGCAGTTGGTGGAATGTTTAATCCTGGGGTTCTTATGACAATAGCAGACTTAAGTAAAATGGAAGTTGAAGTAGACGTAAATGAGAATGATGTTGTAAAAATTGAAGTTGGAGATAGATCTGAAATTGAAATTGATGCATACCCTGATACGGTCTTTTATGGTTTTGTAAGTGAAATAGCCCACCTTGCATTATCTTCGAATATGGGGATGCAACAACAGGTTACTAATTTTAAAGTAAAAATTAGAATGTCTTCTGTGCCAGATAAAATAAGACCTGGTATGAGTAGTACGGTAAATATTATCACTGAGACCGTGAAGAGTGCAATTTCAATACCCATACAGTCTTTAACCTCACGTCCCGAAAATTATGAAGAACTAAAAAAGAATTCTGAGATAGATGAGGGTTCAGAACAATATCTAAAGAGAGCAGATCCTATAGACATTGTGTTTGTTTTAGTGAATACTTTTAATGATGTAAAAGCACCCGATGGTAAAAAATTTGCCGTTATAAAGCCTATAAAAGTTGGAATTTCAAGCGAAAACTATTACTCTGTTCTTTCAGGTATTAATTTAAATGATGCTATAGTTACAGGGGGATATCGTCTTTTGAGTAAAGATTTATATCACGGTGATATTGTTTCTTTGAAGAATGATAATAATTAAAAAATAAGTAGCGAGTGTTTTTTGAGTTTAATCTCTTTACGTAATATTAAAAAAGTTTACGAAGTGGGTGGAGAAGTTGTTAAAGCTTTAGACGGCATTGATCTATCTATAGAAGAAAATGAATATTTAGCAATAATGGGCGCATCAGGATCTGGAAAATCAACCTTGATGAATATGATAGGGTGTCTTGATACACCTTCCTCCGGAGTATATTCATTTGAAGAGGAGCTAGTCCATGGAATGAATGATATACAGCTTGCTTCAATTAGAAATAGAAAAATTGGTTTTGTTTTTCAAACGTTTAATTTGTTGCCAAAATCAACAGCACTATATAATGTAGAAATTCCATTGATCTATGCTAATATTTTACAAAAAAAGCGGATTATAATGGCTCAAGAGGCTCTAAAAAGTGTAGGCTTATCAGATCGAATGAGTCACAAACCGAATGAATTATCAGGGGGGCAAAGACAGCGAGTTGCAATCGCAAGAGCTCTTGTAAACAATCCTTCAATTATTCTTGCTGATGAACCAACTGGAAATTTGGACTCTAGAAGTGGAAAAGAGATTATGAAAATATTCAATGATCTTCATAGCCAAGGGAACACAATTATTTTAGTTACTCATGAAGAAGAGATAGCTAATTATGCAAAACGAACAATTAAGTTATTTGACGGGAAAATAATAGAAGATAATCTACATAAAAATTGATGTTTAACCTGTTTGTAGAAAACTTAAGAATTTCAGTCACTTCAGTCTATGAAAATAAAGGAAGATCAATCTTAACTGCCCTAGGAATAATAATTGGAATTTTGTCCGTCACTTTGATGGGAACATTGATTTCTGGCTTAGATAAATCTTTTGAAAAAAGCATGTCATGGCTTGGTAAGGATATACTACATATAAGTAGATATGAATGGTTTAGTGATATGGAGTGGTGGGAAGTAAGAAATAGGCCCAAAATAAAACCTGAATATGTAAAAAAAATTAAGGAACGGTCTAGGTTCGCATTAGCTGTTGCACCTGTTATGCAAAGATCAGCATCACTTCAATTCGAAGATGAAGAGACTAGAACAGAAATTTTTGGAACAAATCAAGATTATATGGAAACAATAGAAACGGATATTTCAAATGGGCGTTTTTTTACCATAAATGAAGACCATTCAGGTTCAAGAGTTGTAGTAATCGGAGATGGATTAAGAAAAGCTTTTTTTGATGACCAAAATCCGATTGGGAAATTTATTAAAATTGATAAGATAAAATTTAAAGTTATAGGTGTACTTGAAGAGCAAGGAAAATTTCTAGGCCTATTTAGTGTAGATAATCAAGCTATTTTACCATTTGGCGCATATACTAGACTGTTTTCTAAACGAGGCTGGATGCGGATAAGTGTAAAAGTTCCTGAAAAATATATTAATTTAGGTTACGATGAAATTTTTTCCATTATGAGACATTTAAGGGGTTTGAAACCAAGTCAAAAGAATGATTTTGCAATTAATCAAACAGAGGTTTTTGAAAAACAATATAGTTTATTAAAAATTGCTATAGGGGGGACTGGTCTTTTTATAACACTTTTATCTTTAGTCGTTGGTGGAATTGGAATTATGAATGTTATGTTTGTCTCCGTAAAAGAACGTACAAGAGAAATTGGGGTTAGGAAAGCAATAGGAGCCACAAAATCAATGATTATGGTTCAGTTTTTAATGGAAGCAGTTACTATTTGTTTTGTCGCTGGTATAATTGGACTAACATTGGCATATATCTTGAGCCTTCTTATAGGAAATTTTTTTCCTTCATCATTGCCACTAAGTCTTTCAATAATATCTATACTACTAAGTATAGTAATCGGAGTTATTTCAGGTCTAATACCCGCATATAAAGCAGCTAATCTAGAGCCAATAGACTCATTGAGATATGAATAGCTTTGATTAATAGAAGTTTTAAGACTCTTACAAAAGAAAGTTTTTTTATGGCTATCCTCGCGATAAAACAAAATAAATTGAGGTCTATCCTGACCTTACTGGGAATAAGCGTTGGAGTTTTTTCAGTTGTTGGGGTAATGACCGCAATTAAAACGCTGGAATCTTCAGTAGAGTCAGGTCTTAATGTTTTTGCTACAAATACATTTGTTATACAAAAATATCCAGAAATACAAATTAATGGTGGGAAAAGAAAAAAATATCGTAACCGAAAAAATATAACTTTCCAGCAGTATGAAAAATTAAAAAAACGTTCTTTGCTTCCAGTTTTAATAAGCGCAGCAGATGGTACCTCAGTTAGAAATATAAGCTATAAAGATAAAAAAATTAAAAAATCAACTGAGATTTATGGTGGAGACAAAGGAACTCTTAGAATCTATAACACTTATCTTTCTGATGGTCGAAATTTTATTGAAGAGGACCTTCATCGATCAAAAAAAGTTTGTATTCTAGGAATGGATGTAGTTGATAAATTATTTCCTTTTGAAGATCCAATATTAAAAAAAATAAAGATAGACGGACTTAATTATAATGTTATTGGAATTGCAGAAAGAAAAGGTGAAGCTTTTGGAGGCAGTCAGGATAACTATATAGCAGTCCCAATATCAACTTTCTTAGAAAGATTTTCGAGTAAAAATACTAGTATTAGAATACATGTTGAATCTGAAAATGAAAGCACTTATCAAAAAACAATGGATGAAGTAATAGGGCTACTAAGATCAATTAGGAAAGTAATACCTGATCAAGAGAATGATTTTGAAATAGTAACAAATGCAAAAATGATAGAACAGTTTTCGGGGTTTACTGGAGGAATAAAAATATTTGCTTTTTCAGTAAGCCTTATTGCTCTAATTGTTGCAGGTATAGGTATAATGAATATTATGTTAGTTTCAGTAGCAGAAAGAATTAAAGAAATAGGCATAAGGAAAGCTATCGGAGCAACTAAAAAAGATATTTTAATGCAATTTTTATTTGAAGCAATCTTTTTGAGTCAATTTGGTGGAATTGTTGGAATTATAATGGGTGTGGGTGGAGGGAATATTGTAGCTATTATTTTTAATATTCCAGCAATAATTCCATTAGACTGGGCCTTGATTGCACTTGGTGTTTGTTCAGTTATTGGTATAGTCTTTGGAATTTATCCTGCATGGAGAGCGGCTCAATTAGATCCTATTGAATCATTGAGATTTGAATAGTTTCTTTTGGAGGTTTCTTATGTTCTTTATATCCTGCCGGAAGTAAATTTAAAGTATATAAATATGAAAATTTTATAAATGAAATATTTTAAGATATTCTTTAATATAAGAAAAAATATGGAGATGTTTATATGAATATAGGCATTGTTCCTGCGCGGCTTAATTCAACACGTTTACCAAAAAAAATATTAATGGACCTTTGCGACAAACCAATGATTGCACATGTAATGGAAAAAGCAATGCAATCGAAAAAGCTTGATAAAGTCATTTTAGCGGTGGATTCTAAAGAAACAATAGAAAAATTATCTGGTTATGATTATGAAATAGTAATGACTTCAGAAGATCATAATTCAGGAACAGATAGAGTGGAAGAAGTCGCAAACAAATTTCCTGAAGCTAAAATAGTAATTAATATTCAGGGTGATGAGCCATTATTAGACTCAAAAATGATTGACGACTTGGTTTGTCTTATGGAAGAACCCGATGTTGAAATGGCAACAATTCTGAGTAAAAAGTTGACAGTTAGTGACCTGCTTAATCCAAATGTTGTAAAAGCAATAATGGATGAAGATCATAATGCTGTTGAATTTAAGCGAAATGTTTTCGATCTAGAGATTGGAGGTGTTTACAGGCATATTGGTATGTATGGATTTAAAAGAAATACACTTTCAAAGTTTACTTCCTTAGAAATTTCGAAAAGAGAGTCAGAGAGGAAGTTGGAGCAAATGCGTGCCTTGGATAATGATATACAGATTAGAGCCATGATCACTTCCTACGAAACTCTTTCAATCGATACCCAAGAAGACTTTAAAAAAGTTGAAAATATTCTTAAAAATATAAAAAGTGATAACCTTGGGAATAAATAGTGGATAAGAAGCAAACTAAATATATTTTTGTATTGGGTGGTGTTATGTCAGGGCTTGGCAAGGGGATTGCTGCCGCATCAATTGGTTACTTGTTAAAACAAGCTGGCGTTAAGGTAACGATAATGAAGTTAGACCCTTATTTAAATGTTGACCCTGGTACAATGAATCCATATCAACACGGAGAGGTTTTTGTTTTAGATGATGGGTCTGAAACAGATTTAGATCTCGGGCATTATGAAAGATTTATTGATGTTAACATGACCAAGAACAATAATGCTACATCAGGTCAGATCTATAGTACAGTTTTAGAGAAAGAAAGAAAAGGTGAGTATCTTGGTGACACTGTACAAGTTATTCCTCATGTTACAGATGAAATTAAAAACCGCATAAGAAAATTAAATAATGATGGAAATTACGAGGTTGTAATATGCGAGGTTGGCGGTACAGTTGGAGATATTGAGAGTCTACCTTTTATGGAAGCCATAAGGCAACTATCACTCGAAGTAGGTTATCATAATCATATGCTTGTCCATGTCACTCTACTCCCTTTCATCAAAGCAAGTGGTGAACTAAAGTCTAAACCAACGCAGCATTCAGTAATGAAATTAAGAGAAATTGGGCTATCTCCGGACATGATTTTATGTCGCTCTGAACATGCAATTGAACAATCAGTAAGAGATAAGATTGCATTGTTCTGCAACGTAAGATCAGATCACGTTATTGAAGGGCGAGATGTGCCTAGTATTTATGAAGTTCCGCTAGTTATGCATGAACAAAATGCGGGGCATTTAATTAAAGAAAGATTGAAGATTAAGAAGACACCTAAATTAAAAAAATTGCGAAGCTTCATTGAAAATTATAAAAACCCTAAAAATCAAGTTACAATTGCAATGTGTGGTAAGTATACTGAATTAATTGATTCATATAAAAGTGTTATGGAATCCTTTGTTCATGCAGGTGTGGAAAATAATGCAAGAGTGAATATTAAGTGGGTGAAAACTGAAAAAATTAAAAGTAATGTTTCAGCAGAAAAAGAATTTGAGGGTGTTGATGGTATACTCTTATTGCCTGGATTTGGATCTAGAGGCGTAGAAGGGAAAGTAAGATCTTCAAAATATGCAAGAGACACCAATACGCCATTTTTAGGTATTTGTTTGGGACTTCAGTGTGCGGTAATTGATTATGCGCGGAATGTTTGTGGATTGACAGATGCAAATTCAACAGAGTTTAATAAAAAAACAAAACATGCTGTTATTGATCTTATGGAATCACAAAAAGCAATTAAAATTAAAGGCGGGACAATGAGGTTAGGTGCTTATGATTGCGATATTTTACCAGAAACAAAAATATTTAAAGCCTATAGAAAAAATAAAATTTCTGAAAGACACAGACACCGTTTTGAAGTAAATAACAAATATAAAAAAATACTAGAAAAAAATGGTCTCACTTTCTCAGGAGTTAATTCTGATTTAGGGGTTGTAGAAGCTATAGAAATATCAGACCATCCGTGGTACGTGGCTAGTCAATTTCATCCGGAATTGAAAAGCCGTGTAAACAAAGCTCATCCTTTATTTAGAGATTTTATCAAAGCAACAATAAAGAATAAATCATGAAAAAGATAACGATAGAGAATGTTCATTTTGGAAGTGAGGAGTTGTCTCTTATTGCGGGACCGTGTGTTATTGAAAGTCGTTCCCATGCTATTAAAATGGCAAAAAGTATTAAAGATATTTCTGAGAAAGTAGGTATCTCAGCAGTTTATAAAAGTTCATTCGACAAAGCTAATAGAACGTCGATTGCTTCATATCGAGGACCAGGTATAGAAGAAGGCCTTGATATATTAGCAGAAGTAAAGGCAAAAGTAAAACTTCCGATTCTAACGGATATACATGTTCCTTCACATGTAAAGCTGGTTTCTGAAGTTGCTGATATATTACAAATACCGGCTTTTTTATGCAGGCAAACAGATTTATTAGTTGCGGCTGCAGAAACAGGAAAAATTGTCAATGTAAAAAAAGGACAATTTTTAGCACCTTGGGATATGGAGAATGTTGTAAAAAAATTAGAAGAAGCAGGATGTAAAAAGATACTTTTAACTGATAGAGGGACTCAATTTGGTTACAATAATTTAGTAGCTGATATGAGGTCAATTCCCATAATGAAAAAATTTGATAAACCAATCATTTTTGATGCTACTCATAGTGCACAACTCCCCGGCGGTAATGGTGAAACAACTGCTGGGATGAGAGATATGATACCTACGTTAGCAAAAGCTGCTGTTGCATCAGGTTGCAATGGTATTTTTATGGAAGTTCATGATAATGTCGAAAAAGCAAAATCAGATGCAACTACTCAATGGCCTTTAGAAAAATTAGAGAGTTTATTAAGACAACTAAAAGCAATTAATAAGGCTTTAATATGAAAAAAATAATAATGGATATTAAAATGGTAATATCTGATGTTGATGGAGTTTGGACAGATGGCTCTTTTTATAAAGGAACAGATGGATTTGAATTTAAAAAATTCTCGGTATTTGATGGAGTTGGGATGGCTATGGCAAGAGCTGCAGACTTAAAAGTAGCTTTAATTTCTGGAAGGTATTCTGATGCGACTAAATTTCGTGCAGAAGAGTTAAAGATTGAGGACGTCTATAACGGGCAATTAAATAAAATCCCAGCCTATGAAGAATTAAAAAAAAAGTATCAATTGTCTGATTCAGAGATAGCTTATTTAGGTGATGATCTAATTGATATCCCTGTTATGAATTTAGTTGGATGTCCAATTGCTGTTTCAAATGCAATACAAAAAGTTAAAGAGATCGCAATCTATACTACAAAGATTGCGGGAGGAGAAGGAGCTTTTAGAGATGCCATTGATTGGATTATTTCTGAAAAAGGTATAAAAGAAATTGTCCTTAAAAAAATGCAAGATAGAATACTCTCTCTCTAAAAAAATGATTAAGTATATACTTGGTTTTTCTTTAATACTATTTTCTTGTGGAGCGAATGAAGAGGAGTTGTTAGAGTCTCGGTTAAGTTTACCAGACCAAGAAAGTTGGGGTGTCAAAATATTATTAACTAAAGAAGGTGACCTCAGAGCTCAAATCGTATCAGGGCACTTAGAAAAGTATAATGAAAAAGAGTTTATTCTGCTAGAGAATGATGTAAAAGTGGACTTTTTTGATAATAACGAAAATCACTCATCTGTTATTACTTCGGATAAAGCTGAAGTAGACCAAGTATCAAATGATATGAAAGCGATAGGAAATGTAGTTGCTATTGCAGACAGTGGCATAACTTTGTATTCAAAAACACTAACTTATAATTCTAAAAAAGAAAAACTATACACGAAAGAAAGTATCATGATAACGACTTATGATTCAGATACGCTTTATGGAGTAGGTTTTGAATCGGATTCAGACCTAAAGAACTGGCATATTTTAGATCCCTCAGGAGTAACAAATCGGGGTGTTAAATGAGATTAAGGCATGATGAGTTAAGTGCTAAAAATTTATCGAAAAAATATGGAAATAAAACGGTTGTTAATGGAATTGATATATCCGTAAAACGTGGTGAGATTGTTGGGCTTTTAGGTCCGAATGGCGCGGGGAAAACAACTTCATTTTATATGATTACAGGTATGGTAAAACCAACAAGCGGTAATGTGTTCTTAGATGACTATAAAGTAACAAATGATGCTATGTATAAAAGAGCTAAAAGAGGGGTTGGCTATCTAGCACAAGAGCCTTCAATTTTTGGGAAGTTATCCGTTGAAGACAATTTAAAATTAGTTTTAGAAATGCGTAATGACTTAAATAGGACTGAGCAAAAAGAAAAAATGGAAACATTATTACATGATTTATCTGTTTCGCACCTAATGAAGAGTAAAGGGCACACACTTTCTGGAGGAGAACGTAGAAGGGTTGAAATTGCAAGATGTTTGTGTATGGATCCAGATTTTATATTATTAGATGAACCTTTCGCTGGAGTTGATCCTATAGCTGTTGAAGAGATTCAAGGCATTGTTTTTTCTTTAAAAGAAAAAGATATAGGAGTTTTAATAACAGATCATAATGTTAGAGAAACACTGTCCATTACTGATAGGTCTTACTTGTTATTCGGTGGGAAAATTCTTAAATCAGGCACATCTACAGTTTTAGCGAATGATGATGAAGCAAAAAGGTTATACCTTGGAGAAAAGTTTAGGCTAGACTAATGGCGACTAGTTTAAAACAACTACAAACTCAAAAGCAAAAACTAGCCCCCAAGCAAGTTTTACAAGCAAAGCTTTTACAGTTAAGCACGATTAATTTAGAACAAGCAGTTTTAAAAGAACTTGAACAAAATCCTCTATTAGAACAAATAGAAGCTGATGAAAACCCTGAACTTGAAGAGATTGGGGAAGAGTTAGATGATCGTGAAATAGATGCTTCTCTTGAAGATATGTATAGCGATGAATCTTTATATTACTTATCAGAAGAAAAAAAAGAGATTCCACTTCCTGAAAAGCATACTTTAATAGAAAATTTAATAAATCAATTATCTGATATCCAGTTAGATGATCTCCAGTTTGAAATAGGAGAAGAAATTTTATGGAATACTAATGAAAGAGGCTACTTAGATACAGATTTAGTATTAATTGCAGATAGATATGATTTACTTGAAGAAGAAGTTGAACCTATTTTAAAAAAGATCCAAAGACTAAGTCCAAAAGGTATAGCTTCTAGAGATGTACAGGAATGTTTATCTATACAGCTTGAGGAAGATAAAAGTTCATTGGCATATCAAATCGTGAGTGATTGCTTTGATGACTTCATGCATAAGCGATACTCAAAAATATTAGATAAGCTAGTTTGCGATGAGAAAAGTCTCCAAAGCGCAATCCAGCAGATATCGAATCTAAATCCTAGGCCGGGTGAAGGTTTTAGAGATAAGTTTCAAGTAGTTATTCCCGATATAATTATCACCGAAGATGGTGACGAATGGTTGATTACTACAAATGATGGAGGTGTTCCAGAGTTAAGAATATCAAAAGTTTATGAAGAACAATTAAAAATCGGAAAATTTGAAAAGGATGCTCAAAAATTCATCAAAGAAAAAGTAGATGCTGCTAATTGGTTTATTGAAGCAATTAATGAAAGAAGAGTTACAATGGTAAATGTAACAAAAACTATTATTGATTTGCAGCCAGAGTGGTTTGCTGGAGATATGAATTTTTTAAGACCTCTCAAATTGCAAGATATTGCTGATAGGATAAATATGGATATTTCAACTATCAGTAGGTCTACTCGTGGTAAGTATGTTGAGACACCATATGGTGTATTTGAGCTAAAGCATTATTTTACTGATTCAATTGAATTAAAAAACGGAAAAATCTTAGGAACTTTTGTTATAAAAAAATCATTAGAGAAGATAATAGAACATGAAGACAAGAAGAACCCATTGAGTGATGATCTACTCGTAAAAAAACTCGAGAGTGTTGGATATACATTAGCTAGAAGAACTATAGCAAAGTACAGGGATCAAATGGGATTTCCTGTTGCAAGATTAAGAAAAGAAATATAAAGGAGCATTTATGGCCGTAAGAAAAATCATAATAGGAGATCAAGAAGTGGAAATTCCTGATTTCAATTTTAAAATAGTACCAGTTCTATTTGTTATTCTAGTTCTTTGGCTCTTTACGGGTGTCTACAGTGTTGGCCCAGATGAGGTAGGAGTGGTAAGAACATTTGGTAAATTTTCGAGAGTTGCACAGTCTGGGTTAAATTGGCATTTCCCATTACCTATTGAAACTGTAAACACTCCAAAAGTAACTCAAGTAAAAAGAATAGAAATGGGCTTTAGAACACTTAAAAATGGACAATATAGACGAGTTGAAAAAGAAAGTCTTATGCTCACTGGTGATGAAAATATTGTTGATGCGCAAATGATAGTTCAATACAAAATAAAAGACCCTGTTGCATACTTGTTTAATATAGTAGGTCCTGAGTTAACAGTCCGTGAGGCTGCAGAAGCAAGTCTAAGAACGGTTGTTGGTCGTAATAAGATAGATGAAACTCTCACTACAGGTAAGTTCACTATTCAAGAAGAGACAAAAGAACAGTTGTCCGCAATCTTAGATAAATATGAATCTGGGATTCATGTTGTCGCTGTGCAGCTTCAAGATGTCTCTCCTCCTAAAGAAGTTATGGGCGCGTTTAAGGATGTTGCCTCAGCAAAAGAGGATAAAAACAGAATGGTGAATCAGGCTGAAGGCTATAGGAATGATGTTATCCCAAAGGCAAGGGGTGAGGCTGAGTCAATGATTAGAGATGCTGAGGGTTTTAAGCAATCTAGAATTAAACGCTCAGAAGGAGATGCAGCCAAGTTTACAACTGTTTTAAAGGAATATCGTAAAGCTAAGAGTATTACTGAAAAGCGTTTATATCTTGAGACGATGCAAAAAGTTCTGCCTGGAGTAGAAAAATTTATCGTACCAGATAAAGAAAGTGGAGGTTTATTAAATCTATTAAACTTAAATCCAAGCGCCGGAAAAGGAGTCTCAAAATGATTAAAAATATAACAGCATTAATTCTTGGACTTTTAATACTTTTTGCTTTTTCTACTATTATAATAGTAGATGAAACTGAACAAATTGTAATTTTACAATTTGGTAAACCAATTAGAACAATTACAGAGCCTGGTCTAAATTGGAAGTTCCCAGCACCTTTTCAGACTTCAGATACTTTTGAAAAAAGGTTGTTAGAATATGACGTACCACCTGAAGAAATATTAAGTAGAGATAAAAAGTCTTTAATAATTGATAATTATGTTAGATGGAAAATCACAGATCCACTTTTATTTCTTAAGACCGTTAAAGCAGTACCAACAGCAAAAACAAGGTTAGATGATATAGTATATTCTGAACTCAGACAAGAGCTTGGGAATCATGATATGGTTGAGATTATAACAGAAAATCGAGAATTAATCATGAATAAAGTAACCATCGCAAGTAATGAAGAAACAAGCAAATTTGGAATTGAAATTATAGATGTTCGAATTCGTCGGGTTGATTTACCCCAAGAGAATGAATCTTCTATTTATGCTAGGATGGAAGCTGAGAGAAAAAGACAAGCTAATAAATTTAGGTCTGAAGGGGAGGAGGAAGCTCAAAAAATTAGAGCTGCAACGGATAGAGATAAAACAGTTATTTTAGCTGAAGCGTACAAGCAAGCTCAAAAAATCCGTGGTGAAGGGGAAGCCGTAGCATTAGATATTTATGCAACTGCTTTTTCTAAAGACCCTTCTTTTTATGAATTTCAGAAGACTTTAGAAACTTATGAAAAAATCATAGATCAAAAAACAACTCTAGTCTTGCCTGCAGATTCAAAACTTTTTAAAACTTTAGCACAATAGGGTGAATAAAATAGATATTAGATCAACTACCATTATAGGTGTTCGACATAATCGGAAAGTTGCTCTGGCTGGAGATGGTCAGGTTACATTTGGAGATATGGCATTTAAGCAAAAAGCGGTTAAAGTAAGAGAGTTTGTAACCTTAAAAAATACAGTATTAGGTGGTTTTGCTGGTGCAGCAGCAGATGCACTTACGCTTTTTGAAAAGTTTGAACAGAAACTAGAACAATATGAAGGAGATCTTAAAAGATCTATAATTGAACTCGCAAAAGATTGGAGAACAGATAGAGTCCTTCGCCATTTGGATGCAATGTTAATTGTGATGGATATAAAGCATAGTTTTATAATTTCAGGAGACGGGAATGTGATAGAACCTGATGGACCAATCCTCGCGATTGGATCAGGTGGAGGATTTGCACAGGCTGCTGCAACTGCATACATAAAAGGGACAAAGCTTTCAGCAAAAGAGATTGCCCAAAAATCTTTAGAGATAGCTGCCGAATTATGTATTTATACGAATGATTCAATTACCGTTTTGGAGATAAAGTGAAACAGCTAACTCCAAAGCAGATAGTTAAAGAGCTAGATAGATATATTGTGGGGCAACAAAATGCTAAGAAAGCGGTAGCAATAGCGTTAAGAAATAGATGGCGTAGGAAGATGGTTGAAGGGAATTTAAAAAATGAAATAATGCCAAATAACATTATAATGATCGGGTCAACGGGTGTTGGAAAAACAGAAATTGCGAGAAGGTTAGCAGGACTTGCAAATGCTCCATTTATAAAAGTTGAAGCAAGTAAGTTCACAGAAGTTGGCTATGTTGGAAGAGATGTAGAGTCTATGATAAGAGACTTAATGGAAACATCAATCTCTATGGTAGAAAGCGAAAAAGAAGAAGAAGTGATTGAGCTAGCTGAACTTTTGGCAAATGAAAAAATTATAGATATTCTATTTCCTGATGATCAAAAAGATGACCCTAAATTATCAAAAGAGTTAAAAGAAAGACATAAAAGAACAAGAGAAAAAATACGTAATAAATTAAATAAAGGTGAATTTGAAGATAAAATAATTGAAATTGAAATTTCAGATGAACCAACAATAGGGATGCAGGTGTTCGGACCGATGGGAATGGAAGACATTGGTATGAATATTAAAGATATGATTTCAGGGTCTTTACCAAAGTCAAAACGGACAAAAAAAGTAAAAGTTCGGGAGGCTCGTGAGATTCTATTGGAAAGTGAGGCCGCAAAGCTGATTGATCAAGAAGAGGTTATAAGACTTGCAAAAGAAAGAGTTGAGGAAAGTGGGATTGTTTTTCTAGATGAAATTGATAAAGTTGTTGGAGGTAACGGAGGGAGTGGTCCTGATGTTAGTAGAGAAGGTGTTCAGCGAGATTTATTACCTATTATTGAGGGAAGCAACGTAAACACTAAATATGGTGTGATCGCGACTGACCATATTTTATTTATTTCTGCCGGTGCATTTCATGTTAGCACACCTTCAGATATGATACCTGAATTACAAGGCCGCTTCCCAATAAGAGTTGAGTTAGATAGACTGACGACAGAAGATTTTATTAAAATTCTTACACATCCTAAGTCTGCTCTTATAAAACAATACACAGCTTTGCTTGATGTTGAAGGCGTTGAATTAGAGTTCAATAAAGCATCAATAAAAGCTATAGCACAGTTGGCATCAGATGTTAATGGGAAAATGGAAAATATTGGAGCAAGAAGACTACATACAATTATGACTACATTATTAGAAAAGCCGCTTTTTGAACATCCAAAGCGCGGAGAGAAAAAAATTAAAATTACAGCTAAGATCGTAAAAGAATCGTTAGAGGGAATTATCGAAGATCCGGATCTAAGTAGATACATACTTTAGGAGAATTATGCCAAAGCATTTTTTACATTTATCAGATTATACGAATGAGCAAATATGGGAAATATTACACTTAGCTAAGGAATTAAAAGCTAAGTTTCATAAGAAAGAATCATATAAGCCATTCAAAGACCAATCTCTGGCAATGATTTTTGCTAAACCCTCAGCTCGAACAAGAGTCTCTTTTGAAACAGGTTTTGAATGGATGGGTGGTCATGCTCTTTTTTTAGGTCCCAATGATATAGGTATTGGAAAACGCGAGGCGATAAAAGATATATCGAGACTTTTCTCTAGATATAATGACGTTGTTATGGCAAGGCTTTTTGACCACGACCATATTCTTGAATTAGCGAAGTATTCAGATATTCCTGTAATTAATGGATTAACTGATTACAATCATCCTTGTCAGATAATGGCTGATGTCATGACTATTTGGGAACATCGTAAAAATTTAGATAATCTTAAAATAACATATATGGGAGATGGAAATAATATTGTTCATTCTTGGCTACAAATGGCAACAAGAATCCCAATGCACTTTGTATGCTGTTCTCCCTCTGGTTTTGAACCTGATCAAAAAACGGTAAAGATGATTGAAGATTCGGGCATTTCTACATATGAATTATCTCATAACCCAACTGATGCTGTAGAAGGGGCTGATGTGATATATACGGACGTTTGGGCTTCAATGGGACAAAAAGATGAAGCGGCAGAGAGGCAGAAAGTATTTTCAGACTATCAAGTCAATGACTCTCTGATGGATAAGACAGGGAAAGAGACTTTATTCATGCATTGTTTACCCGCAGAAAGAGGAAGGGAAGTAACAGATAGCGTGATGGAATCAGAGTTTTCAATTGTTTTTGATGAAGCAGAAAATAGAATGCATGCTCAAAATGCGATAATGGTCTATTTGAAAAATAATTAAATATCTTTATCGGGTCTCTTGGTAAAAATTTTATCAGGAATACCCTTATTTATTTTATATTTATCATAAGTTATTTTAATAGTACCTTGGACAACATCACTTGCAGTGTCAGGATTATTCCCCATTTTCATTATACCTCCTAAATCATTATTTAACCAGTTTGCAAGTTTTGCATCTTTTATGTAATACTCTATCTGAGATTTAACAGGCATATAATACTTATTTTCGAACTTTTGAAAACTATTTTTTATCTCAAATAATTTAACTGTATCTATTCGGGTTGTAACGGATTTTATTATCCATTTAGTAGTATCTACGACCACATCGACAATAGGAATAAAGGTTAGTTTTGCATATTCATTGGGAAATTGAGCTTTCAAGCTGTCGGAGATAACGGTTCCAGATATTAAAATACAATTATTACTATTTCTGTTAATATCTAAACTTAAATTTTTAAGGTTATCAAAATTATCTGCTGGGGATGTGAATAAACCTGTTTTAGGTAAAACACCAAAACCTTTAGTGTTAATTTTTATTTTATTAGGAAGTTTATAATAAACTTTGTAAGACTTTTTAGGCATTCGAAAGCCAGGAACATTTAAACTAACATTCATGGTTGTTTCAAAATTATTGACTAGCATATACTGCTTATTAGTCTTTTTAATAATTCGATTAATCTGAGATGAACTGTTAGAAAATAATAAGCTAAAAAAAATAAAAAATAAAAAATGTTTTGTCATTCTGTAATATCTCTGTTTTCAAATTTATAAAACGATAGGAAAATAAAAGTTATTGTCCATAATCCACAAATCATCGCCATATATGAAATTTGACTCCAAGGTATCGGATCATAGAAAGCGGTTAGGAATATATTTACATAACCGGTGAATAAGTATGGATTAATTAATTGAAATAAATCAATTGGTATTAATGAAATTGCAGTACCTACAAAAACAATACTTATAGTAATAATTATTGGTGTTACGCTGTTACTTGAAATTGTTGAGATAAAAAAGCAGAGGCTGGATACTGTAATCATGACAATATTTGAAACGCAAAAGGAAAGCCAGAATCGCCACATTACATCACCATCTGATAAGAATAAGAGTCCTCTATGAAAAACAGCTAAGTCACCTTTTCCAAGCCATAATAAACTAACAAACAAAGAGTAAAATATAAAAAAGAACATGAGTAGGGTGGTATAAATGAAAACAACAATAAGTTTGCTTAGCAGTATTTTTCTTCTTGATATTGGCCTGGCTAAATATAATCTAAAAGTGGATTTAGAGTATTCCCCTGATACGATTTCAGAGGCAACAATTGTAGATAAAAAGGGCATATGGCTTATCAAAATTGCAATAATAATATAGGTTGCTAAATATCCATTGATTAAAGAACCAACAAAAAGAAATGAATCGGATAATTGACCATAAAGACTTTTTTCTAATGAATTACCTCCATGATCAATCGCACCCACAATAAAAGGAATAAGAACAATGATCAAAGAAAAGCTGATATAGCTCCTTTTCTTGTAAATCATTTTTATTAGTTCATTTTTCAGTAGGTTAGTCATTATATGAACAGTTCTGTCAAACCGGAATCTCGAGCAATAGAAATTATTGGAATGTCTTTTGGGATTTTTGCAGTGAGCTCTTGGATATTGAAATTACTTTTGAGGGTCAAAGATTTGTTAGAACTTCGAATTATCTTAGATTTAATATTATTTTTAAGATAATCTTCAAGTTGTGGAATTTTGGTAGAACTAATATTTATTAGCTTATTTTTAATCATTAAATCTTTTATTGAAGAATTAAGTATAAGTTTACCTTTTTTTAATACAGTTACTGAATCGCACAGGCGTTCAACATCTTTTAAAATGTGTGTACTAATGCAGATTGTTTTTCCTTCTTCTTGTAAACCCTCTATTAATCTATTCATGTCGGCTATCCCCTTAGGGTCGAGTCCATTATTTGGTTCATCTAATATTAATATATCTGGATCATGCAATATTGCTTGAGCAATACCAAGTCTTTGTTTCATACCATAAGAAAAGTTTTTAACTTTTATTTTTCTCCAATCATAAAGATCAACTCTCTTTAAAGACTCAAAGACCACATTAAAGTTATAATTGAGAAGGCGGCAAAATATTTTCAAATTTTCTTCTGCTGAGAGATATTCATAAAATGAAGGTTCTTCGATCATGAATCCAAAAGACTTCAAGTATTTATTAGATTTTTTTTCAATTCTTTTTTCATGTAGAAATATATTCCCGCTCCAAGATTTTATTAAGCCGGATAAAATTCTCATAAGTGTAGATTTACCACTTCCATTGGGTCCTAAAATTCCATGGATAGAGTTTTTATTAACATTGAAAGAAATGTTATCTAACGCTTTAATTTGTCCAAAGTTTTTCTTTACGTTTTCAAAATTTAAGATGAAGTCCTTTCTCATTTTAAGTCCATTATTTCAAGTACTCCGTTTCCTTTATAAATAGAGTCTTCTATTGAAATATTTAATTCACTTGAAAATCGTGTGTAATGCGGATCGATAGATGAAAATGTCGAGCTGATTTTTAGTATCGGTAATATCCATTTTAAATAGGGCGGTATCGGAGCTCTTTTAAACATATTTGCATTATCAATGACCTGATCCCCTTTAATAGTAATTTTTTCACCATTTATAGTCATCATTTCTAACGTTGAGAAAAGAGGTTCATTACTCTTATTGTAGAGGTCCTTTATCTTATCAGAATACTTGGTAAACAAACCATTTTTACCAAATCGATTCACTATAACTTCACTTTCATTCGCCATATAAAGTATGGGTATTTTATATCCTCCCCTCTTAGCCGAAGTATTCAAATCCGCGGCTATAACTGTATAATCACCAGAAGTTCCTCTAAACCAGGACCAACTATCAAATAGTTTCTGGAGAGGAGTATTTCCCCAATTATGATCATGATAACCATTTCCACTTTTGGTGAACTCTTTTCCATTTTGGACTATTTTTGCTTCAACAGTTCCATTTGGGACTGCTGCAAGCCAAGCAAAATAATCGGATCCAGCTCTTATTATTCCATCTTGCGGTCGATAAGGCTTTAAAGTTGAATTTAATTTGATCTCTATACCAAAACCTTCAAAGTCATCGGCTGATAAGAAAATATTATATTTGTTTAGATTTCCTTTAAAATAATTATTACCCATAACGACATCACAGCTGTCATTTGCAAAAGAGACGTCCTTCTCATTAAAAAATTTCATTAGAAATAAATCTTTTCCATCAGGTGCGTTATAATTCATTCCAATAAAATAAATATCTTTTAAGGGATGAACTTTCCAAAAATAACAGACGAACAGAGCTCCATCATCAAATTTTGTATCAAAATACCACCATTCCAACTCTCCTCTCTTACCTGTAGTTCTCAATCCATCTTCCCATTTACTGACGATCGGTCCGAGCTCATCTGGTTGACTTAAAGTAAAGTCAACCTGTGAGTATGATCCTGTGTAAAGCCTCATGCAAGAAAAGTTTAGAAATATAATAATTGTAAAAATAAGTTTATTCATAAATGATGTCTAGTTAAGGTGCAATCCAGTCAGATTCTATTTTTTCTTTAAAGGCATAAGAAACTCTTTCATGTCCTTTATAGCTAAGTTTCAAGATGTCTAAATATTTAAATGTAACGGTAATTCGGCAAAAGTTTTTATAACCTAATTTCTCATATTCCTCATTGATTTCGTAAGGTGTAATGCTCGGCAAGTTTGGTTTGTAAGAAGTAATTTTTTCTGATGGTGAATATGGACCCATATAACAAATTTTACTTTCGGGTGTCATGGTTTTCCATATTTTTTCTATTCCATCATCGTTTTTCTCAATAGCTGCTATACCAGAAATTCTTAACTGTGTCTTTCTTAATTTACTGTAAAATAATGCTGATACATGGTTGCTTGTTTCAATATCTTTTATTTTTGAACTTCGAATATCTGAGTGGAAAGATATTGAATTTAATTTTTTATCAAAGGATCTTAATATCACAGTTCTAGAGTCAGGGACATTATTTCTTAAAGTTGATAATACAAAAGAATGATACTCATGTTTGGCTGTTTTTATTCCAGCATTCAGCTCTATAAACTCTTCTTTAATAATTTGAAGTTTTTTATCCATGAAGTCTTATTTTTTTAGATATTTTTGTTGACAAATGTTACAGACATACGTTCCTCTACCACAAATACGTAATTTAATTATTCTAGATTTACAATTAAGACATTGGTCATTTTTACGACCGTATACGGAAAGTTTTGAGGAGTATTTTCCAGATTGACCATTCACTGAAAAATCAATTATTGTTGTTCCTTTTGATTCTATGGCTTCGGTTAAGATTATTATAATTGATTGATGTAATCTTTTTATTTTCAGTTTTGGAATTAAGTAAGATAATGAATTTGGATGTATACCACTCATCCACAGACTCTCATCAACATAGATATTTCCTAACCCAACAACTATACTCTGATCAAGTAATAACGCTTTTATATTTCTTTTTTTTGAAAGTAAGATTTTTTGAAATATTTTAATTTGAAACATATCACTTAATGGCTCTATACCGTGTCTTGTATTTATAATATCTAAATTTTTAAAAAAATATATTCTACCAAATTTTCGAACATCTTCGAAAATAAGATTCATTTTTTTATCAAGCTTTATTAAAGCAGATGTATGCTTTGGCAGTGTAGACTCCTCAGAGATATATAATTTACCAGTCATTCTAAGGTGTACTGCTAAAATAGAATCTTCCAATTGAATAATAATAAACTTTGCTCTTCTAAAAACTGTTATAATTTTTAATTGGGACTGTTTTTTGAATAATGTATCTGGATTAAAATTATCAAAAACTTTGGGCCAATGGGCACTTATGTTTGTGATTTTTCGTCCAGACAGGGGTTTAACTAGTGAATTAACAACAGTTTGTACTTCAGGAAGTTCTGGCATACTTAACTTTTCACTGAAAGGATATTGTTAGAATTCTTCCAAGTTAATACCACTAAAAAAGTTCCACAGAGTGCACAAAAATAATGTAAAGCTGTAAAGTTAACTGCGGTTGGAATATTTATATGCTCAATTATCCATCCTGCAGCCAAAGTACTGAGCACAACCATTAACCTTGAATAAATACCAAAAATAGTTTGAACTCTTCCCATTATTTTGTTTGGAATATTTTCCATAAATATAGTTCTTACTATTATTCTAGCTGAATTATTATTTAATCCCATAAAAAAATATGCAATACTTGCTAAATAAATTGTTGGCAAAAAAGGTACTAAAAGACACATCAAACCTGCAGAAGTATAGCAGAATAGAAGTACGCTACTCCGACTTGTTTTTTTTATCATTAGTCCAACTAAAACAGTACTGATTAATGCTCCAATACCATAGAGACCATCCAACAAACCATATCCCCAACTACCTTTATTAAATATTTCTTTTGAAATAGTGATAGTAACAACAGAAAGAGAGCCCCAAATAGCAACATCAGATAAAATAGTTGTTAAACCAATTGTTAATATATCATACCGATTTTTTAAAAAATGTATACCTTGTTTTAGTGCGACAGTCAGACTTTCTTTTTTATGACTACTTCGTTGATAATTAAAAGGAGCAAGGCCTATTAAAATTCCGGATATGATATAGGTAAAAGCATTTATCCAAAGAGCAATAGTTGGATTATAAAGATGTACAATAAAACCGCCAATACCTGCACCAATTATTGACCCAACTTGGTAACTTGCAGATAATAATTTATTTGCATTAAAATAATCTTTTTCAGAAACTAATTCTTGCACAAAAGCTTGAGCAGTTGGCCAAAACAATGAATTCCCGATACCCATAAAAATTGAAACTGGATATACTAACCAGGTTTCAAACCCATAAAGATTCATCGTAAATATGAAAGTAAAGACAACAACCATTCGAAATAAATCAAGGATAACAAGAAGCCATTTTCGATTAACTTTATCAATTATAACACCAGCAAAAAATGATAAAAATAAACCGGGTACTGTTGCTGTAGCTAAAATCTTCCCTAAAATAAATTCAGAATTAGTTTTTTCAAGGACTAGCCAACTAATAGATATGAGATTAAAACCAAAACCAATAAGAGAAATCATATTTCCCAAAAAAAATAATAAAAAAGTACGGTTCTTTAGAAGTTCTAACATAATTATAAAAAAAGTTTAAGAAGGTAAATAAAAAAAATTGTAAAAAGGGTGATGATTAAAATAGCAAAAGACCATTTCAAAAAAGTTAATAAAAAATACTTTAATATAAATAATATCTTATTTTTTTTCATTTTTTAAATAGCTTTTCTGAGTTAATGAAATATTTTAAATATTGAGAATTTTCTTCATCAATGATATTATTTTTGTAGTTATCATTATTTTTTAATATTGAAGTCTTAAATTTCACCATTTGTACTTTTGATCTGTTCAGATCCTCAAGTGGAAGTCTGTTAAAAAATAACTCATTTATTAGTGGGTTTGCTGTAAAAGGTGTGTTGATAGATGTTATTGAAAAATGGTCTGAATTAAAGTATTTATAACTTATTTGATTTAGTTCTGTTTCAAAAACACACCCATAGTACGTGGCGGAGTTTGAAATAATAAAATCACTATTTTTCATATCAAAATTTCTAAAAACAGGCGTTTGGATTAAGTTTCCAACTTTTTCTCTGTAAAAAGAATACCCATCACCATAATAATCTTTATCATCGAACCCCGTGACAATTAATTCTAGATCATTATTGATAAGCGGATGTTGGTGGTTTCCAAGATTATTAAATTCAAACCATTCCTTTGTAAAATGAGAGTTCAAGATGAGCTCTGCCAAAGAAGTCTTTTGGAGAGCTACTTCATCTAGCATTTTATTAACATCCTCTTCACTGAGAGATCCAAAATTAGATATTACTTTAAATCCTCTAATTTGGATGTTAATCATAGTTCTAGTGATGGATTTGAAAAGTTGGAAATCAGAGATGGAATTTGTTTTTTAAGTTTAAAAAAACCTTTTGTGCAATGGGGCCATACACTGATATCCCAATCATTATTATAATAGACTAGTTCAGTATCAATAGCTTTGAAAAATCTATCAATTTGACATTTCAAATCACTAATCATTGGATAGGATGAGGAGATTTTTTGAATATTATTTTTATCCAAGAATAGATTTAACTTTTTAGAGTTATTCCAATCAAAACTATAGACTTTATCTGAATATTTCTTCTTAGCATCCGATAGGGTATTATTTAGACAGGATGAAACATAGTTATTAACAACGTCAGATCTATTATTGTTTGGATGAATTGAACCTTGAATAATTATAAAATCAAAATTGGATTCTAAATCGAAAGAAAGATCATTTTCATGAATTAATAAACAAGATAATTTTTCTGTCGACTTTAGTTCAATAAATTTAAATGGTTCAATATCATAATCGTCTTTTTTGGATATAGAAGCAGGATTGATGTTTAGCTCATCGACTGGATAAAAGTTATTATGGGTGTATTTTTTTATATTTTCAGGAAATGCAATATAATGTTTTCCCTTGGTATGTAATCCTGCAACCCAGCGCCAAGATAATGTATTAGAGGCGGAATCGGCATCTAATAAATTTCTGATAAAAAAATCAGCACCCAATTGCCATGGTATTTTTAAAGTAAATATCCAAATACTAGCAAACCACATGCGCACATGATTGTGCAAATATCCTGAAATAGATAACTCTTGAACCCAAAAGTCAAAACATTCAATTCCTGTATTTCCATTTATTGCACTGGTATAATTTTTTGAATTAGTATATTCAATTAGGTTATTTAAATCTATTTTATAGTCAGAATAAATTTTCGGATGAGACTCAAGAAACCCTCTCCAATAAGATCTCCAGTATACCTCATAAATAAATTTTTCAATATCTTTAAATTTGTGTCTTTTCAGAACACGTGTCACGATTTCTTGTTCTGTAATAATTCCTCTTGCTACCAATGGTGAAAGATAGCTGACATTATTTTTAGATTTATCTTCAAGATCAAAATTTCTCATCTTACCATAAAGAAGCAGTTTTTTTTTAGAAAAATCATCTAGGTATTCTAAAACTTTATGCTTGCTGTTAAGTGAAAGGATGTTTTTGATCAATTGAGTTGTTATTATTTTAGTTTTGAGTTTCTGATATTTAAAGTGTATATTTTATCAATAAATCTGAGCGATATGAGCGGTTTTTATATGTTAAAACTAATACAAATTTTTATCATATGTATATTAATTATAGAGTTTTTCTCATTTTCTTTAGGATATGGTACTCATTTTGAAACTTATAAGTTTATTATTCTTATTTCTGTGGTAATATTTAATATCATCTTAACCTTAGTAAAAAAAAAATAGATTAAAAAATCATGTCAAGAATTCCATTATTCCCCTTAAATCTTATCTTGCTACCTTTTGAATCGCTACCACTACATATTTTTGAAGAAAGATATAAAAAAATGGTTAAGAATTCCATTGAGAATAATACTCCATTTGGAATAATTCTGAATGAAGACAACGGGCTTTACTCCAGGGGGTGTAAAGTAAAAATAACTAAAATTTATAAAAAATATGAGAACGGGGAGTACGATATATTAGTCCAAGGTTGCGAGAGATTTGATGTTCTCGAAACAGATTTAGATGGAGACACTGTAATGGGTGAAGTAGAGTTTCATGAAGACAATCAACATCCAGATTTATCTCTGATTAATAAGATTCAAGATTCATATTTAAAAGTTTTAATAAGGTATGGGATTGACAATAATCTAAATCATTACATGAATAAAGAAATCTCCTATGATTTTTTGAGTGGTATTCAGTTACCAATTGAATTGAAAAAAGCATTAATCGACCTTGATATTGAGTCAGAAAGACTACGTTTTATTCATCAAATTTTTAAAAATATTTTAAAAAACCCTGTGAACAAAAACCTCAAACACACCCACCAAGCCTAGAGCATTTAAAAAAATCATTAATTAATAATTTTTTATATGTAATATACATTATATGTATATTTACTTTATCTGGTTATCACTTGTTGTAGTATGGAATTATAGATTCCCAGATGTGCCCCCGATTGCTGATGTTGCAGTTGCCATATTGTTATCATTTGTCAGCCAAAAATTAAAGTTGGTAATTAAGCCCTCGCCGTCCAAGTTAAAGATGAAAAAGAGTGATAGGTATTGGCATGAGAATATTCAACTTATTATAAAATGTCTATTAGTTTGGTTCACAGTATCTTATGTATTTGGAATTGTGATTGTGGAAGAATTAAACCTGATCAGACTTGGTGGTTACAAACTAGGGTTTTGGTTTGCTCAGCAAGGTTCAATTTTCACTTTTGTACTTCTTATTTTTTATTATTCAAACAAAATAAGTGAACTGGATGACAAATACGATAATTAAGAATTATACAAGTATTAATTGAGATGGAATTACAAAGCTTAACATTATTAATTGTTGGTTTAACTTTTGCAGTTTACATAGTTATCGCTTTCTGGGCTAGAGCAAAAAGTACAAATGAGTTTTATGTAGCTGGCGGTGATATTCATCCTGTAGCAAATGGAATGGCTACTGCTGCTGATTGGATGTCCGCGGCTTCTTTTATTTCTATGGCTGGGTTAATTTCATTTTTTGGTTATGGGGGATCCGTTTTTTTGATGGGATGGACTGGAGGATATGTACTTCTAGCACTTCTATTAGCCCCATATCTTAGAAAGCATGGAACTTTTACCGTACCTGAATTTATAAGTGACAGATATTATTCAAAAACAGCTAGAGTAGTAGCTGTATTGTGTTTGATCATTGCCTCTGTAACTTATGTTATTGGACAAATGAAAGGAATTGGCGTTGCTTTTTCTCGTTTTCTTGAAGTCGACTATGATCAAGGATTAATGGTAGGAATGGTGATTGTTTTTATATACGCTGTAATGGGAGGAATGAAAGGGATAACCTATACCCAAATTGCGCAATATGTTATTATGATTATTGCTTATACCATTCCAGCGATATTTATTTCTTTCATGCTAACAGGTAATCCTATACCTCAAATTGGACTAGGAAGTCAATTATCAGATGGAACATATCTATTAGATAAGCTGGATAAAATAGTCTCTGACTTAGGGTTTAATGAATACACAACCAGTCCAAGGTTAAGTTTATTAAATATGTTTTTTTATACTTTATCTCTAATGATTGGAACAGCTGGACTACCTCATGTAATTATGAGGTTCTTTACAGTTCCATCTGTAAAAGCGGCAAGAGCTTCTGCGGGATGGGCACTTGTTTTTATTGCCGTACTTTATACGACCGCACCTGCGGTAGCTGCAATGGCGAGATATAATTTATTAACAACGATTGAACGTCCCAATGATTCTTCAAACTTACCATATACCGAAAGACCATCTTGGTTCAAAAATTGGGAGAAAACAGGACTATTAAAATTTAATGATAAAAATTCAGATGGTCTGATTCAATATAACAATTTTGAATCAAATGAAATGATCAAGGTGGATAGAGATATTATGGTTCTAGCTAACCCTGAGATTGCAAACCTTCCAAGTTGGGTCATTGCATTAGTTGCAGCAGGAGGTATTGCAGCTGCATTGTCCACAGCGGCTGGGCTTCTTTTGGCGATAGCATCTTCAATCTCCCACGATTTATTAAAAGGCGTTTTTAGGCCAAATATTTCTGAAAAAAATGAGCTAAGAGCAAGTAGAGTAGCGATGGCTGCTTCTATAGTTGTTGCAGGATATTTTGGTTTTAACCCTCCGGACTTTGCTGCTGGAACAGTTGCCTTGGCTTTTGGTCTAGCTGCTTCTTCACTTTTCCCCGCCTTAATGATGGGTATATTTTCAAAGTCGATGAATAAAGAGGGCGCTATCGCTGGGATGTTAGCGGGTATAAGTGTTACACTGATCTATGTATTTCAGCATAAAGGAATAATGTTTGTACAATCAACATCATTTTTAAATGGAATGGAACCAAATTGGTTTTTTGGTATTGAGCCAAATGCGTTTGGTGCTATTGGTGCCATATTTAATTTCATAACTGCTTATTTTGTTAGTAAGAAATTTCCTGCACCTCCAGAAAATGTTGTCAAAATGGTTTTAAAAATCAGAAAGCCATAATTAAAAATCCATATCCATTCCGCCTCCACCCATTCCACCTGATCGACCAGAATAGCTTCCTTTATTCCATTTTTTCTTTTGTTGTTTTCCAAAATTATAGTTGAGAACAATAGAACTGAACCTTTTTTGTCTCTGACGTTCAGCATACATATTCTGGATATAATATTGTTCGGTCTCAGAGTTGAAAATTCTATTTTCCGTATCAACAATAAATCGACCAGTATCAAAGATATCATCTATCTTGAACGTTGCAGATAATTTGTTCTGTAAAAAGGATTTTTGTAATCCAAGATTTACTCTAAAGTTTCCTGGTATTGTCCCAGTTGATATTCTCATTTTTGCTCTTCCGTTTCCTGAAAGTTCAACTTTTGCAATAGTTGGAATATTCAATGTTATCCTTCCTCCAAAACCTGCACCTCTAGATTTACCATCTCCATCTACATTAACTCCCTTCTGTTCAGCATTCCAGCCCCATCCCCAAACCATCACACTTGCAAGAGGCATAGGACGATACATAATATTCGCACTGAAATTTTGGCTTACCGAGTTATCCGCATTACCTGCACTCATTACTTCATAGGACCTTGAGTCAAAAGTAATATATTTTCTATCCCAGTACATGATTACATCTTCTGTATTTTTGTATGAAGTGGATAAGTTCAAATTTAGTTTTCTAGTGTTGCTAGAAAATGACAACTCCATTACATCACTATATTCCGGTTTAAGAAAAGGATTTCCATTTCTTAGTCGTGTAATATCTTGCGTATTGTTGGGGTAAGGACTAATGGTTCTTCTTGTAGGTCGATTAACTTTTTTTGAGTACCCAAATTGAATAGTTTGTCTTTCAGTAAGCTTATAAATTAGAAATGCACTAGGATAGATTTTGAAATAATTTTTATTAAATGGAGATTCTAGAATTCCATCATCAAAAAGTTGGGTAAGGACATTACTCGTATCTATATCCTGAACTACTTTTTTATCTAATTTTGCGATAGTTTCAACTTGTTCGGTACGAGCCCCAAATTTAAAACCAAATCGATCGGTAAAATTATATCTAGTTACGAGGTATGCTGCGTAGATATCCTCTTCATAATCATTTCCATAGGTCCTTCCTAAGTAATCCATGTCTTTCTTAAAATCTCGAATGGTAGCTTTCGCTCCAATTTCATATCCAAGTTTTTCTCCGTAAACATTTTCATAATCAATCGCAGCTGTTAAATTGTTATTATCTTCAAATGCTTCAGTTAAACGTCCAAAAGCATTTGCACCATATTCAGAGTTCATTTCACCCGATTCAAGTATATCATCTGTCTCATAGGAATAGCTAACAAAGGCTTTTAATAATTGTGCTCTAGAGTCATATTTATTTTCATATGATAAAACATGATCCATATGTGTCCCATCATCAGTTTCATTGGTTATTAAGACTCCTTCTAAATTTGGATTAATCGTATTGATTTCATAATCAAATTCATTCCGTTCAGTCTCTCTATGTTGAGAAATATCAAATGTATATCCAAACGTACTAGATTTTGAGGGGTAGTAATCTCCACCTAGCCTTAAACCAAAATCCTTAGGTGTCTTTACACGTTTGGTATTGGTATAAACAGAATCTGTATTTGAGATAACTTCATCAGCTGTAAGATATTTATAAGCAAACTCTCTACGCCCATCACCAACTCGATCTCCAGTACTATAATTAAGATTGGTAAAAAGGTTAATATTATCAGTTCTATAGTTTAAGTTCCCATTATAGTTCTGTTTATTATATTCACCTTGCAAACTTGAAACAGTACCATTAAAACCATCAAAAGAACCTCGTTTCAAAACAATATTTATTATTCCTCCAACTCCATCTGGATCGTATTTAGCAGAAGGATTTGTTATAACTTCAATCTTCTCAATCATGGAAGCAGCAATATTATCAACTTCACCACGTCTTCCACTTCCTGTTTTACCACTTCGCTTTCCATCGACTAAAATAGTAACATTTGCATCACCTGCAATTGAAACAACCCCATCAATATCGACATCAACAGAGGGTACTTTTCTTAAAACATCTGATCCATTACCACCTGAGCTAGAAATGTCTCTGCCAACATTGAATATTTTTTTATCAATAGTTTGTATAAAGGTACTTTCATCTCCAACTACTTGGACTACATCCATATTTACCGCTGAAATATTTAGTTTTACTGTACCAAAGTTTTGGCGGACACTTCCATTAGTTCCTGGGAATAAATTTATGGGGCTTATTTCTTTTTTTTCATAACCAATATATTCTATCACGGCAGCATATTTACCTAGAGGTATTTCTTCTATAAATAGAATCCCATCTTTATTAGTTAGACCACCTGTAATTAGTTCATTATTTTCTAAGCTTACTAAAGATATCGAAGCATACTCAATGGGTTTTGATGTTGAAGAATCAATAACAACACCTTGTAAAACTCCAATTGCTGGCATTTTTGGCTTATCTTTATGATCTTTATGAGCAAATAAAAAAGAAGAAGTAAAATAGATAAGTATATAGCATAAAAAAGTCTTACAATATTTCATATTTGAATTTTCCTTGAACAGCAGTTTAATGTTTATTATAATATTTTCTGGATAGTGATAAATGTTGATATAAAATTTACTTCGTAATTCATTTAGAAAGCGTACTCTTTAACAAGTGAATTATCGTGTTTGTTCCCAATTTATATCCATGGTATGGTATTCAGCTTTCCGTCCCTTTTTTACTTTTACTGTTAAAGTAAAAGGCGCTAATTGTCCAGGTTCCAAAGCCGTGTCTGAAACAACATTTGTTCTATATGTTATTCTTTTACCTTTAACAAAAATAGAGTCTGATCCTGTTACTTTTGTTGTTTGATCAAAAAGGTTCCCATGTACTCGAACAAAGTCGGCTCGTAAATCACCCACATTTTTTACTTTACCTGAAAATATTTGTCTATCTGGATAAATATCAACAAATGGGTCTCCAACGAATATAACTTTTGGACCAGGCTTTTTTAGTTCTTCCATTCGGATAACCATTTCTTTTTTTAAGACCAAAGTGCCAATCTGAGTCTCTAGCACTAATGTAGAATCAGATTCTTCAATTAAATCACCTGAAACAACTGTTCCATTTTGTAGCTCTACTCGATGCTGAAATGTGGGAACTTTAATCACATTCAATAAATCCTTGCTAACATTAGGCATTGTTTGGCCTTTCTGGTAGCCTTTGACAACACTCTTAAGAGAATCAACCTCAGTTTTTAGAGCTTTTAAATTTGTTTCATAATCAAAAAAAAGATCTTCAAATTTCAACTTTTGATTAGTTTGTTCTTTTCTCTGCTGGGGAAGCTTCTCTTGTTCTGTAAACTTATTCAAATCTAGGCCATTTTTAGGTACTTTTTGTATTGGCTGATCCGATTTAAGTTTAATTCTTAAATCTAGATCCTTGCCAATTAAATTAAACTTTGATTCACCATCACCTTCTGATTTATGCTCAGCCAATAAAGTGTAGGAACCTGCTTTTAGTTTTTTAAAAATAAATTTTCCACCTTTTTTTGACTTCTCTTCTTTTAATTTTTCACCATCACTATCAAGAATAACTAATCGAGCTTTTTTAATACCATTCCCTTCTGCATTTACCACAATACCGGTGACAGTAAATTCCTTCTTCTTTTTTGCTTTCATATCTACTGCAAAAATTGTGTTGAACATTAATATATATGTTAAAATTTTATTCATGTTCTCTTCTTGAAAAGTGTGCTTTAAAAGCCATCCGTCTTACTAGTTCAGCATTCTTTTTTTCCTCACCAAGCTCATAAATCATATCAATTATATTTTCATAATATATATAGTTATCCTTCTTTTCAAGTAGTGGTAAAAGGCCGATAACTACGGAAGGATCATTAAAAGCAGAGAGGTTATCAATTGCTTTTCTTCTAATTTCAACCGGATAGTCACCACTTTTTGCGATTTCAAGTACCGCCATCTTTACTTCGGGGTCATCGAACTCTCCCAATGCTGCGAGCATAGTATTTAGTAAGCTATAGTATTGTGTCTTTCCTGAATTATAGGTGTTCAGAAGTGCAAGAACTAGGTTTTCTTCTTTTACTCCTTTCATTGTATTGATTGCAAATTCTCTTACTTCAAGATTTGTATTTGGATCGCCTAGTAATTCAGCAAATGCGATAGCAACTTCATCCGGATCCTTTTTGCCAAGTATTTCGACTGCTTTATTTCGAATCCCAATATTAATTTTAGGATCTTTCGCTATTGCTGTCAAAACAGGTACTACTTGGTCACTACCAATAGCTCCTAATGTTTCAGTGAGAAGTTTTTCAGTCCTCGACATATTGCTTTTTGCAACTTCGTATAAATCAAGCAAAGCAAGTATCTGATCTTTTGTTCTTACTCGATTCAGATTTTTCACTAGTGTTATATGCGTCTCGTTAGTTTTTTCTTCCATTTTATGCATGGATCGTACAAGAGCATCGGCCGCTTTTGGATTTTCACTAAACATTCCGAGCATATTAATCGATTCATTTAAAAGAGTATAATCTAGAGCTGTTGTACTTGCAACCATTTCTGATATTGCATGTAAAGCTCGTGGGTGCTGTGTATTAGCCAGGGTCTTCCCCGCAGCAACTCGTAAGTTGGGATGAAGGTCTGAATCTTCATAAACTTCAATTAATTCATCCAAGGCCTTTAAATTTCCTTCTCGATATTCACTTTTTAATTCTTGGACTCTATTCAAAAAATCAGGATCGTTGGGATCGCTTATTGATTTTTTCCCCAATAAGCCCATAATGGTTGAACAGCCTTGAAAAAGGAATAAACTGGAAAATAAGATTAAAATGTTTTTATTCAAGAGTTTCCCAATTTTTAAGTACAAGTTCTTCACCATCAAATATGGCATAAGATGGTCGAAAAAACCAATCTCCTAAAACGACAAGTTTACCTTTATCCAAATTAAAAAGTTCGCCGAGGTGATAATGGCCTGTTATCATAAAATCAAAACCTTCATCAAAACGTTTACTGGCATTCTCTTTTAGTTCGCGTCGTACATCTTTATTAAAACTTTCATCATGTGTATTATGTTTCCCACTTCTTGAAATGAATCTTGCCAACTTATATGCAATAGATGGATGCAGCCATGTAAACAACCGAGTGAAAGTCTTAGAACGGATAGTCTTTTTCAAGACTCGATACCCGTGGTCCCAACTTAATAAGCCATCTCCATGAGTAATAAATATCCTCTTATTATTTATTTCAATTTCAATATCATCAAGATAAACCTCATCCATAATCTCTTCCTTGATAAAGTCTCCAACCCAATAATCATGATTACCAGCTAAAAAATGCAAATCTATTTTCTTAGATTTTAATTCGAGTGCTTTCTGGTAAAAGTCATTGAATGCTTTTGGTATTAGATCAGGGTATTCAAAATAGAAATCGAATAAATCTCCAACAAAAAAGCAAGTTCCTCCAGTTTCTAAAATATGATCTAAAAGACGAAATAGCTTTTTTCTTCTCTGCTTTTCTTGATTATCAAGTTTAAGCTTAAGATGTATGTCTGAAATAAAGTAGACGGGTGTGTTCATAAACGTTATAAATTACTTGTTGTAGTAATAATGATCAAGGGCATTGAAATGTAAAACTCTTAATTTGCAATGGTTGACTTCTCAAGGTAAAATGAATTATTATTGGCCATATATACTCAATATTGTTTATAATTTACAAAGCTATGAAACAACTTTTCTCAATAACATTCTTTATAATATCGATGATTAATGCACAATCATTTGGTCAGAATAAATTACAATATCGAGACTTTGATTGGAGTTTTATACAAACTCCTCATTTTGATATTTATTACTATGGAGGAGAGAAAGATCTAGCTGATTTTACAGCAGAAGTTGCTGAAGAATCCTATGAACAGATTTCAATTCACCTCAGGTGGGATTTGAAACGCCGTGTTTCAATAATGGTATATAATTCACACAATGAATTCCAGCAAACTAATGTGGTAGGTACATATATGAGAGAGGGGATTGGTGGTGTAACTGAACTGTTTAAAAATAGGGTTGTATTTCCTTTTGAAGGTAACTATGAGCAATTCCGGCATGTTATACATCATGAATTAGTTCATGCAATGATTAATGATATGGTTTATGGTGGCCGTATGCAAAATGTCGTATCAAGTAGAACCCGTATAAGAGTACCTATATGGTCTAATGAGGGACTAGCGGAATACTTAAGTTCAAATTGGGATACAAAAGCAGATATGGTGATGCGAGACGTCTCTATCCATGAGAGAATGCCTTCTGTCAAAGAGCTAAATTATTTTATGGCGTATAAAGGGGGTCAATCATTATGGCGATTTATTGCAGGGAAATATGGTAGAGAAAAAGTTGGTGATATTTTTCGTTCAATGAAAAAAACTCAAAATGATGAAAAAGGTTACGAAGCTGCATTGGGGATGAATTACGAAGATTTAACAAAGCAATGGCATAAATATTTAAAAAAAGAATACTGGCCAGATGTTAAAAATCGAGACCCAATTGAAGATATGTCAGAAAGACTAACAGACCATAAAAAGGAAAGAAATTTTTATAACGTTAGTCCTGCTATCTCACCGGATGGAAGTATGGTCGCTGTTCTTTCAGATGAGAATGGTTATTTTGATATTCAGATCCTTGATGCAATAACAGGAAAAAAAATCAAAAAACTTGTTAAAGGCAATAGATCCGTAAACTTTGAAGAACTAAAATGGCTACAACCAGGTCTTTCCTGGTCTCCCGATAATAAAAAAATAGTTGTTGCTGCAAAAGCGGGTAAAAGCGATGTTTTACATATAATAGATGTTGAGACAACAAAATCTGAAAAGTTTGAGTTAGACATTGACGGTGTTTTCTCAGCTTCATGGAGCCCTAAGGGTAATGAAATAGCTTTTGTTGGGCAGGTCGGAAATTCAAGTGATTTATACTTATTCGACCTTGAGACAAAAAAAGAAAGAAAAATAACAGATGATATTTTTACCGATTCATATCCATCATGGAATTCTGAAGGAACTAAAATTGTTTTTGTCTCTGATCGAGGTGAACACATTTCAGGTGAATATGAAGGATTTATGTATGATCATGACTACAAACAGACAGATATATATACAGTAAATATTAGTGATGGGAACATTCAAAGAATAACGGAAACAACTTATAATGAATCTCACCCTGTATGGGCAAACCAAACAGATACACTTTTTTATACAGCAGATTTTAATGGCGTATGGAATCTTTTTTTACACCCTATAAATTCCTCTTTGGGAAAAGCATATCCAGTTACAAATGTATTAACCGGAATACAACAGCCAACAATTTCTAAAGATAATAACATGATTATCTTTGCTGGTTATGCAAATATAGGTTGGGATCTCTACAGTCTCTCAAACCCTCTGAATTTAAAGAAAAGGACAGTTGAGCCAACTCAATTTATTCTGGGAATTAATTCAGAAGAATCTGAAATCAGTGATTTAAGAAAGCATAAGTCTAATCTCCAACCAAAAAATAAGATAGGGCAATATAGTGATTGGATTTTTGCAAAGGGATATGAATATCAAAATTCATCACTTTATAGTGATAAAAAGCCAGAAAAATCAGTTTCAATCGATTCAGTAAAGGTTGATGGAAGCTATATTTCAAAAGCATACAAAACGAGGTTTACCTTAGATATAGTGAGTGGAAATTTGCAAATAAGTAATGTTTTTGGAACAAGCGGCATGACCTACTTTTCATTCAGTGATATATTAGGTGATCATCAAATTTCATTTGGTACAGAGATGGTTTTAACACTTGAGAATAGTGATTATTTTTTCCAATATGGTTATTTAAAAAATAAAACAGATTATTATTTTGCTGCGTTTCAAAATGCAAACTTTTTTCAAATAGATTATTGGACTTTAGGTAGACTTAGACATTACGGTGTGCAAGCGTATGCATCTCAACCTTTTAGTCGATTTCAAAGAATTGATTATGGTCTTTCATGGCATAATATAAATTATTCGATATTAGAACAACGTCTTAATAGTTTTGGACAAACGGAGTACATTACAACGAGTAGTAGTAAATATTCTACTGTATTACCAAGTATAAGTTGGATTTATGATAATTCTGTTTTTGGTTTTACAGGACCAGTCGATGGTTTAAGGAAAAACACGACAATAACAGTAAGCCCAGGCTATGGTTCTAATAAACTAAGATTTCAAACATTGAAGTCCGATGTTAGAAAATATTGGAGATTAGGCAGAGACTATACATTTGCTATCAGAGGTTTCTTTGGATCAAGCATTGGGAAAAATAAACAAAAATTCTTTTTAGGAGGAGTGCCTTATTTACTTTCAGGCGGTGGAGAAACAAACGGTGTAGAAGATGTTAGTAATTTTAGAGAGGTACTCTTAGACACAACAAACGAAACTTTAATTCATGATCTTTATTTTACGGAATATGCCTGGCCTCTGCGCGGAGCTCGTTTTGCAGAAAGATTTGGAAATAACACTACTTTATTAAACATAGAAATTAGATTCCCATTCATTAATTATTTAGCACTTGGATTTCCTTTGAAAATGATTTTTGGTAACATAAGAGGTCATGCATTTGTGGATATTGGTGCCGCATGGGATAATAAAAGTGAATTCAAATCTAGTGATTGGCCTGAACGTTATGGTCCCGATATAAACAACGCATACTCCCCATGGATTACTACTGCTGGGCTGGGAACTAAGATTAATCTCGGCTATTTTTTATTAAAAATTGAGACTGCATGGGATAAAAATAAAAATGGGTATTCTAAACCACAATGGTACTTTTCACTTGGACCAGACTGGTAGAAAATCTTTTTATTTTATAGCTATTTATAATGCCTAGTAAAAAATCAAAAACAGCTTATTTATGTAGTGCATGTGGGAATGATTTTCCTAAATGGAATGGGCAGTGTTTCTCGTGCAAAGAGTGGGGAACTCTTGCTGAATTCAAAGTCTCTAAAAGTAAAAACAGTCGAACTTTCCAACCACGTGATACAAAATCATTAAAAGATATTTTAAGCAAGGAGCCCGAGGCTAGAATACCATCTGGATTAAAAGAAGCAGATAGAGTGCTTGGTGGAGGGTTGTTACCGGGGAGTTTGATTCTTTTGGGTGGTAACCCTGGCGTTGGAAAGTCTACTCTAGCATTGCATGTTTGTTCGGGTAGCCAAAAAAAAGTTTTATATGTTTCAGCAGAGGAAAGTGAAGAGCAAGTCGCTTTAAGAGCCCGAAGAATAAAAGTGGACCATGATAAATTATTTCTTTCAAGTGAAAATGAATTAGATGGAATAATAAACCATATTGATCGAGTAGAACCCGATCTAGTTGTTATTGATTCTATTCAAACTATTATGAATACAGGATTAGATTCATTGCCGGGTTCACCAAGTCAAATTAGAGACTGCGGACAACGATTATTAGAGATTTCTAAATACAAAAATGTAACCATATTAATAGTTGGTCATGTTACGAAAGAAGGAACGATCGCAGGTCCTAAAATGCTAGAGCACATGGTTGATACTGTTTTATACATGGAAGGTGATGATCGTTATGATCATCGTATTTTGAGAGCAGCAAAAAATCGATTCGGAGCAACTCATGAAGTCGGAATTTTTCAAATGGATGAATCTGGACTAAAAGAAGTCACCAATCCAAGCGAAATGTTCCTAGCTGAAAGAAGTGTTAATATTGCAGGTACGACCATTTATCCATCGCTGGAAGGGACAAGGCCAATCCTTGTTGAAGTCCAAGCATTAGTAACAAATGCTAATTATGGAAACCCTCAACGTAACGTTAATGGTTTTGATTTTAAAAGACTCGGAATGTTAATTGCCGTGTTAGAGAAAAGAATGGGTCTGGCTATGGGTACTAAAGATGTGTACGTCAATCTTGTGGGAGGATTAAAAGTAGATGATCCTGCTGCAGACTTATCGATAATTTGCTCAATCGCATCAAGTACAATGGATAAGCCAATAGGAGATAATATTATTTTATGTGGAGAAGTTGGATTAGCTGGTGAGATAAGATCTATTAATAGATTAGAACAGCGGTTAAATGAGGCTGCTACGTTAGGCTTCAAGAAAGCAATTATACCAAAATCTAATTTGAATGATAGAATAAAAAAAATTGATATACAAATCCATGCAGCTCAATCAGTTAAAGATGCTTTTAAGGCATTATTTTGATATGAACTTCATTATTGAAACAAATGATGTGGGTACTTCTGCTAGAAAGGGAATATTAAAGACAGAGCATGGTAATATTAAAACTCCAATATTTATGCCGGTTGGAACTATAGGAGCCGTAAAAACAATGGCTCCAGAAGATTTACATTCTGTGCAATCTCAAATAATACTAGGGAATACTTATCACCTATATTTAAGACCTGGAACCAAAGTTTTAAATGAAGCTGGAGGCTTACATAAATTTAATAGTTGGGATAAACCAATACTTACAGATAGTGGCGGTTTTCAAGTCTTCTCACTTGCGAGACTAAACAAAATATCAGATGATGGAGTTGAGTTTCAATCGCATTTAGATGGAAGTAGGCATATGTTTACTCCAGAGTTCTCTATGGAAATACAACGGAATATTGGAGCAGATATAATAATGGCTTTTGATGAGTGCCCGCCGGGTGATTCAGAAAAAAAAATTGTTGAAAAAGCTGTAGAAAGAACTACAAAGTGGATAGAGAGATGTCATAGATGGCTCAATAAAAACCAAGAACTGTACAACTATAAGCAAGTTCTATTTCCTATTGTTCAAGGTTCCATTAATCATAGACTAAGAAAAAAAAGTATTGAAGAATTGATTCCATTTTCAACCTGTGGAATAGCGCTGGGTGGTCTTGCTGTAGGAGAAGAAAAAAATGCAATGTTAGATACAATCCAATATTGTACAGAGTTACTTCCTAAAGATCAACCAAGGTACTTAATGGGTGTTGGAAAACCATCTGATTTATTACATGCAATTAGGAATGGAATTGACATGTTTGATTGTGTTATGCCAACAAGGAATGGGAGAAATGGACATATTTTTACATCAAATGGGGTGATTAATATTAAAAATGAAAAATACAAACATGATTTTTCCTCAGTTGATGAATCGAGCTTCCATCCATGGGGCGCAAAGTTTTCTAAGTCATATGTGCGCCACCTCTTTAATATAAATGAAATTTTAGGATTAAGAATAGCATCAACTTTAAATCTTGCTTATTATCTAAATTTAATGAGAGATGCGAGAGAAAAAATCTCCGAGGGTAGTTTTAATACTTGGTCAAATTCTTTACTAAGGCAAATGAAAGATATGAAAGGAATGTAATGTCTGGAACAGAAGTAAGGGTAATTGATGCTTACGTATTTATTAAAACAAAAAGTGGTCTGAAATACTTATTGTTAAAACGCGCTGAAGAAAAAATATATGGAGGGCTTTGGCAATGTGTGACGGGAAAAATTGAAGCTGATGAGCCTGCATGGAAGACAGCGGTTAGAGAGTTAAAAGAAGAAACGGGGCTCACGCCAATAAATATGTTTGTAGCAGATCATGTAAGCCAATTTTATGAGGCGAATAAAAATAGAATGAACCTTATTCCTGTGTTTGGTATTGAAGTAGAATCCGATGAAGTTAAATTATCAGATGAACATTCAAAATTCGTTTGGGCTGATTTTGATTTCGCATTTAAAAAGCTTGTCTGGAGAGGTCAAAAAGACGGTCTTTTTTCAGTTAATAACATGTTAAGTTTGGATGATGGTAGGATACTTTGGTCAAAAATTTTATTATAATTAGGAGGTTCTATGTTAGAAATAGGTGAAAAAGCTCCAGATTTCACGTTAGAAGATCAAGACGGAAAATCTGTTAGTTTAACTGATTTTTTAGGTAAAAAAGTATTGGTTTGGTTTTATCCCAAAGCAAGTACTCCTGGTTGAACAGTTCAAGGTCAAGGACTCCGGGATGAGTTCGAAAATTACAAAGAGAAAAATACAATAATTATTGGGATGAGTGGTGATTCTGTAAAAAAGCAGAAAAATTTTTGTGAGAAACAAAGCTTTCCTTTTTCATTACTTTCAGATCCTGAAAAAAGTGTAATAAACAAATATAAAGCTCTAGGAATCAAAAAAATGTATGGTCGTGAATATGAGGGTATATTTAGAATTTCATACTTGATTAATGAAGACGGTTTTATTGAAAAAGTATATTCAAAGGTGAAAGTAAAAGAACATGCTCAAGAAGTCCTAGGAGATATTAACTAAACTTTAATATTTAGAGATCTGTTGTAAAAAGATTTTTGATTTTGGCTTTCGTTAAGATACCCCATCATAACAGAATGTCCAGTAATTCTTAACTTACGATTATCTATTGAAAAACTGGTGAGGTGTATAGGCTCTGATCCTAGTGATAAACATCCTGAATTTTCAGGACATATTCCTATATCCGTTATCGAAAAGTTTAGAATTGATTCTAAATCATATCTAATGTTGTAATCGCATCCTTTTAATCCTATTGTGATCTCGGGATTTGAATTATCGATGATAAGACCTGAATATATAGGAAGAATAGAGCCGAGTATTATCCAGCCTATTGAATCACAGGGAAGCTGGATGGAAATACGAGATTGGCTGGATAAGTTTAATAATTTAGAAATACTATTTACATTTACCAGAAGATTATAATGCGATAACCGTATGCCAAGACCTTCCTTAAATATTACAATGGCTTCTTCATTTAATAATGGCTTGTGAGTTGGAATAAAATTATCGGATAATTTAGAAATAGCATCAAAAGATTGTTTATTTATTGAGATTTGATGTTCAGATTTTATCTTTTCTTTAACGTCGCTTAAATCTATCTCTCCTATTAAAACTGCTGTCGCTCCTAAATGCCATATACCAAAAAGCAAAAGAGTTGTTAAAAAAGGATCATCACCACTGATAATTATTCGACTTTTTGGTTTTATATCCATTTCCAAAAGCCATTTGGCAGTTTTTTGTACTAAAATATAAAATTCATAATTAGTAATTGATAAATTCGAAAAAATAAGCTGTTTTGAAAATTTTATGTTTTGCCCTTCAATAAGTGATCTCATGGAAGGATATGGAATCATGTATTCTATTGGTTCAACATTTCCAACACATTGAGCTTGATAAATTTTTTCTTTCATATTCAAATCCATAATGAAAATTAAACATATTATACGTCTTTTCCTTATGTAGTAAGAGTATTACCAATCAACCAGACTCTCTTTATTTGTTTTATTAAAATTTTAATTTATATTGAATTATGAAGTACATGGTAATAATCTCTTTTATCACCTCATTGTTTTTCAAATCAAACCTTGAAACCCAATTTGATATTGCTGGAAAGAATAAAAGTGAGATAAAAAAAGCGTTAAAAAGAGTTCCAAAAGAGCAATTTAAAGGTATGCTCTTTATTATTAAAAATATGCCAAACGAAGATTTGAAAAGTTTAAGCTCAGATTTTTTACTTAGAAATAGTAATAATGCTTACCACTCTTGGAAAAATTCGCTCTGGCAGGATCAAGTATCTGAAGAACTGTACCTTAATTATATTCTTCCTTATGCTAACTTAAATGAGAAAAGAGAGGATTGGTTTGAAATTCTTAATAAAGAATCATCTTTGATTATAAAAAATACAAACTCTATTTCAGAAGCAGTAGTTCTTCTAAATAAAAATATTTTTAAAAAGTTAAATGTAGTTTATTCTACTGAAAGACCAAAAGCAGATCAATCTCCTTCCGAGTCTATAAAAGCTGGAATGGCTACTTGTACAGGATTAAGTATTTTATTAATAAATGCATGTAGAAGTGTTGGAATACCTGCGCGCTTTGTAGGAACGCCGATGTGGTATAATAATTCAGGAAATCATTCGTGGGTTGAAATATGGGATAATGGTTGGCATTACGTAGGTGCGGCTGAGCAAGTTGAAGATAAACTTAATGATGTTTGGTTTTTAGAAAATGCATCAAAAGCAATTGCAGACGATATTAAATATGGTATCTTTGCAGCCGTTTGGCCTAAGACTGAAACTCACTTTCCAATGAATTGGTTACCAGAGGTAAAAACGTATAATTCAATTGATGTTACAGGGAATTATAGGATAGAAAAAGTAGTTACAGATTTAATCCCAGTGAGAATTCGAGCAATAGGGCAGGGAGGGAAAAGGTCTTCAATAGATATATCAGTAAAAGATCAGAATAAAATAATATTTCAAGGATTAAGCAAAAATGAAGAGAATGACATAAATGATCATCTAACAGTCATGCTTGAAAAAGGTAAAACCTTTTCTTTTGAGACTTCTTTCGATAAAAAAAATCTTTCAGTAGAAGAAGGGTTATTAATTGACTTTATAATAAAATAATTTTCTTTTCAATTATCTTTAGGTTGTACTTTTCGTGCAATTTCAAAAGTGTCATTATTTCTAGAGTATGAATTACCCGCTAGACGTCCTAAAGGACTTAATTCTGCAAGTTTGATTCTCCCATTTTCATAAACTGAATCTTCAATATGGAAAAGGACGATTGTTCCAATTACAATAAAACCGCTTCCTGCTTTTCCCTCTCCAATTTCAATAATCTGGTTTAAAGTACATTCAAAACTTATTTTTGCTTCTTTAACTCTGGGCGGTTTTATTTTGTTTGATATTTTTTTTGTAAGGCCAGCTATCTCAAATTCATCAACTTCTGGATCAAAGTCAGTTGAGCAAGCAACCATTTTTTCAACAAATGATTCAGAAACAATATTTATAACAAACTCTTCACTTTCTCTAATATTGATTAGCGTGTCTTTTTCTGCTCCATCCCAACCACGCCTAGCAGGACAAAATACGATTGTTGGAGGCTTTGAGCATACTCCATTAAAATATGAAAATGGAGCTAAGTTAAAACTATTATCTTTAGAGATAGTTGAAACTAATGCAATTGGTCTTGGTACAATAGACCCAATCATGAGTTTGTGTACTTCTTGAAAAGGTATATCGTTAGGATCAATGATCATTATTAGTCCAAGAAAATGGATATGTTTTATCTTCTATCTTTTCAGCTTCATTTGTCATGTTTAAAGATTTGAAAGTATCAATCATTATAGCGAACTCATTTGTTTCAGTTTTCCCAATTGATTCTTCTGTCTTTCCAGGTTGAGGTCCATGAGGTATTCCCATAGGATGATGAGTTATAGACCCTTCTTGAATTCCTTTCCTACTCATAAAATCTCCAGATGAATAATAGATTATCTCATCAGAGTCTACGTTGCTATGAGAATAAGGAGCAGGGATCGAATTAGGATGATAATCAAATAATCGAGGAACAAAAGAACAGACCACAAATCCATTTCCTTTAAACGTTTGATGTACAGATGGAGGCTGGTGAATTTTTCCTGTAATAGGCATAAAATCATGGATACTAAAAGCAAAAGGAAAAAAATATCCATCCCAGCCAACAAGATCAAAAGGATGATTTTCGTATTGATATTTCTGGATGAAGTTTTTTAATTTTACAACAACTTCAGCTGGCCCGGTTTTGACCGGTTCACTGAACTTAGGTGTTCTGATATCCCTTTCAGAAAAGGGAGAATGCTCAAGTAACTGTCCAAATTTATTCCGATATCTTTCAGGTGTTTCAATTGCAGAAAATGATTCTAAAACTAAAGCTTCTAATTGCATAGTTACATTTATCTGATAAGTTACGCCTCTAGGAATTACTAAGTAATCTCCGGACTTTAGATCTAAATCTCCAAAGTTAGATTTAAAAGTACCAGTACCATTATGGATAAAAAATAGTTCATCAGCACTGCCATTTCTTAAGAGAGGAGTAATTGATTTTTCAAGGTGAACTTTTGAAAGAGTAATGTCTTCGTTATAGAATAAGGGAATACGACTATTAAAATATTTTTCTGAAGCCGGAATTTGATTTGTATCTAAGTGATGTGGTCGATGATTAGTGAAGTTATTGCTTAAATGAATTGTCCTACACTCACCAATCTTTTTCACTGCAGAAGGAGGGTTTAAGTGATAAGTATTTGAGTACATTCCACTAAAACCATTTCTACTTATAAGCTCTTCAGAGTAAAGTTTACCCGATTTATCTCTTAACTGAGTATGACGCTTACTAGGTAAGATTCCTCTTTTTTGATAAAAAGGCATCTTAAATTATTTTATTTTCTAGTATACCTAATTGTTCAACTTGCATTCGGACATGATCCCCTTTTTTAATCCAACCATTTGTATTCTCAGGTCTCAACTCTAAAATACAACCTGTTCCAACTGTCCCCGAACCTAAATAATCTCCCGCAAGTAAATTAGTATTCATTGAAGCTCTCTCAATCATTTTAGTAAAAGGGTGATATAAATCATTTGTGTTTCCTTTTGAAATTAATGTATCATTGACATGACAAGTCATTTCGAGATGAAGTTTATCCTCTTTTATAAACTTATCTAATTCATCTGGAGTAACCATATAAGGCCCAAAACTAGAGGCAAAATCTTTGCCTTTAGCAGGGCCAAGACTCATTGCCATTTCTTCTCTTTGGAGATCTCGGGCTGACCAATCATTGCAAATAGTATATCCACCAATAAAATTAGATGCCTCATCTTGCGAAATATTGGATCCTCCATTTGCAATGATTATAGAAAATTCTAATTCAAAGTCTAATTCATTTGTTCCTTTGGGATATAAAATATCAGCACCATGGCCGTATAAAGCAGAAGGATTTGAAAAATAAAAAATTGGAATCTTAAACCAGTCAGGGTGCATTTCTAATCCTCTAAGTTTTCTTGCAGCTCTAACATGTTGTTCAAAAGCATAAAAATCTCGGAAAGATTGGGGATTAGGTACCGGAGGAAGAAATGTTATTTTTGATTCTTCAATTACCATTGAATGATTATTTTTTTTTATATCTTTGATATCAGATTTGATTATTATTTTTTCCAGATCTCTTAATTTTTTTAAATTTATATTCCAGTTCTCCAGTGCTTTTTTCAAAGAAGTAGGAATCGATAAAAAGCTATCATCATTTTTCTCCTTATTAACCCAATTAGCACTTGCATGAATATCAATAATGTTTTCACCATGTTTGAAACCAAAGTGAATAAGAGAATCAAAGTTGTTTTTATAGGTTACAAATTTCATTTAAAGGTTTCCTCTTTTTTGTTGTTCTCTTTCAATTGACTCAAATAATGCCTTGAAATTACCTTTTCCAAAACTATTAGACCCTTTACGTTGAATAATTTCAAAAAATAAAGTTGGGCGATCTTGTAGAGGTTTTGTAAAAATTTGCAACATGTATCCATTCTCATCTTTGTCTACTAAAATACCAAGTCTTGAAAGTTCAGCGATGTCTTCATCAATAGTACCAATACGTTTTTCCAGTTTTTCATAATAAGATTTTGGAGTGGGCAAGAAATCCACGCCATTTTCTCTCATTTTCTCAACTGTTTTAATAATATTTTTAGTTGAAAGAGCTAAATGTTGAACACCACTATCATCGTAATAATCGATGAATTCTTGAATTTGGGATATTTTCAATCCATCTGCAGGCTCATTAATTGGTATCTTAATCTTCTCATTATTATTTGCCATAACAATAGATCTCAGTGAAGAATATTTAGTATTTATATCTTTATCATCGACACTCCAAAACCGGTGCCAACCAAAAACATTTTCGTAAAATTTACATACAGTTTTCATCTCACCACTTGGCTGATTCCCTACTACGTGGTCAATATGAACTAGATCTGTGTTTTGTATTTTTTTACTTTTATCTATATCTTTAAAGCCTGGAAGAAAAATTCCATTATATTTTTTTCTTTCGATAAAAGAATGAACCGTATCTCCAAATGTACGAATTGCGGACATGATAATACTTCCATTTTCATCTTCTAAAGTTTTTGGTTCAAATTCACTCTGAGCACCTCTTTTTATTGATTCGTCCCATGCAATAGTAGCATCATCAACTAAAAAAGAAATAGCTTTCATGCCATCACCATGCCTATCAATATGTTTACCAATTTCAGTATTTTTAACAAGGGGTGAAGTAAGAACAAGGTTTATTAAACCTTGGTTTAAAACATAACTTACCGTTTCACGATTACCTGTTTCAAGACCTTGATAGGCAACAAGATTAAATCCCATTGTGGACTGGTAATAATGAGAAGCCTGTTTTGCATTCCCGACATACATTTCGCAATGATCAAATCCAATTATAGTATAAGGTATTTTTTTCATAGAATTTTATTCATACAGTTAATTAATTTTTGATTTTCTTCTTTCAAACCAATTGAAATACGAACATAATTTGGCCATCCAAAGGATGCTAAATGTCTGACTATTATTCCATGTTCTAATAGTCTTTGTGTAATTAGAATTGCCTGTTCCGTTGAATCCCATCTTGTAGTAATAAAGTTTGTTACAGAATCAATGTATTTGACTTTTAACTTCTGAAATTGTTTAGTGAGAAATTCAAAACCATCTTTATTTAATAGTAAGCTTTTTGATAAAAAATCTTTATCGTCGAGTGCAGAAAATGCTGCAGCTTGGGCTAAAGAGCTAGGTTCGAATGGCACCTTGACCTTCATTAGATTTGAAATTAAATCTGAGTGTGCAAAACCATAACCTATTCGTACTCCACCCAAACCATATGCTTTAGAAAAACTCCGTAACGTAATTACGTTATCATATCTATAGGTCATTGAATCGGGGTAGTCCTCAGAGTGATTTGCATATTCAAAATAAGCCTCATCTAATATTATAAGGACTCTTTCAGGTACATGTTTATAAAAAGCATCAAATTCTTCCTTTGTTACATACGTTCCCATGGGGTTGTCAGGGTTTGCAATGTATATAATTTTTGTATAATCATTTATATGATCAACTAATCTGAGTAGATCGTACCTATGATCTTTCATTGGAACCCAATGAATCTTCCGACCTGAAGCATTAGCTAAAACTTTGAAACCTATAAATGAATTACTTGAGCTGATTATTTCATCATCATTTAATAAAAAAGTTCTCATTATTGTTGACATGATTCCTTCTGAGCCAGAACCGAGAACGACATTAGAAATTTTGATATTAAACATTTTTGCTAATTTTTCTCTAAGGGCATGTCCCGAGGCATCAGGGTATCTATGAATATCGATTAAACAATCTTGTATAGCTTTTTTTGCTTTTGGAGATGGGCCTAAAGGGTTTTCATTAGAAGCTAATTTAATTACTTCTTTCAAGCCAAGTTCTCTTTCGACTTCGCTTATTGGTTTCCCCGGTTTGTAGCTATTTAGTTTTTTTATATATGATGGTACTAATGGCATAATTCATCAGAATTTACACATAAAATGTCCTTACTGATTAAGTCAAAATGTTTTAAGCTTAAATATGAAATTTAAAGAACCGTTGATCAAAGCTAAGTTTATAAGCAGACCAAACCGATTCATTACTATAATAGATATAAATGGGGAAAAACATAGGAGTCATTTAGCTGATCCAGGGCGATTAAAAGAGCTTTTATTTCCAGGAGTTGAATTATTAGTTAGAGAAATTAAAAATATAAAAAAAAGAAAGACAAAATTCTCTACAATAATGGTAAGGTTTAAAGGGCAACTAATATCCCTAGTCTCGACGTTACCAAACCAATTTGTTAAAGATGAATTGATTAAACAAAGATTACCTTTTTTTCAAAAATTTAATTTAGTAAGACCTGAAGTAACCATTGGCAAGCATCGATTTGATTTTCTATTAAAAGATGAAGAAGGCGAAGACTTTGTTCTGGAAGTTAAATCTGTTACACTTGTAAAAAATGAAATTGCTATGTTTCCTGATTCCGTTACTCTAAGAGGTAAAAATCACGTGCAAGCACTTAAGGAATTAGTTAAAAAAAACCAAAAAACTGGCGTCCTTTTCGTTTGTCAAAGGCCAGATGCAACCTCCTTTCAGCCAATGTGGCAAAGGGATGATAAATTCTGTTATGCTTTACACGAAGCACATAAGTTCGGAGTGAAAATGTGGTGTATAACATTAAGTATTTCTGAAAATGGTATTAAATACAATAAAGAGATTCCCATTTATCTTGATCAAAATAAATAATTTGATGAATAGGTTTAGATTATTTGCTCTTATCTTTTTAGGATTATCTTGTGCCGCAATACAGCGCCCCTCTGGTGGAGAAAAAGACATAACACCTCCTACTATTGTTTCAACAAACCCACAGGATGGTCAAACAAATTTTTTTGAAAAAAAAATTGAACTAAAATTTTCTGAATATTTAAAAATTGGCACCATATCAAAAGCAGTGCAGATCTCCCCTGCATTGGAAGAAGAGCCTCAGTTTAGCTCTAATGGAAAAAATATTATTATTAGTTTAAAAGATTCTTTAAAAAAAAATCAAACTTATATCATATCCATAAATAGAAATTTATCAGATGAGCATGATGTGAAAATAGAGGAAAGTAAGCAAATTGCTTTCTCCACAGGTTCTGATATAGATAATGGGACTATTTCTGGTCATATTGATTCTCCATTTGAAGGTTCTCTTCACTTATGGCAGATATCGGAGGATAATTATGAAACCTTTTATCAAAGCTCTCCTGAATATGTGTATGATGCTTCCGATAATGGAGAATATGCATTTAAGTATTTATCAAAAGGTGACTATGTTGTAGCTCTTGTTAATAAAGAAATGTCCGGAAAACCTATTTATCCTGATAAAACAGATTACTCTCTTAGTACGGTACCAATTATTACACTTGATGAAAAATTAAATTATAGTGATATTAATTTATTAATGACGATAAAAGATAAGCCACTAAAGTTAGAACATGTAGAATGGATAAATGGAAATTGGGGGGCAATTAAATTTTCAAAAAATATTCCAAAAGATTTTGAGGTAGATTCATCTTTGATTTTTTTTAATGAATCAAAAAAATTGCTTGAGTACTATTTGTTTAAGGACCCGGTTGAAAAACAAAAAATGCATTTTTACATTGATGATACTTTAGAATCTTACACTGTTATTGAATGCAAAGGGGTTTATGAAAAAAATAAATCTATTCTAGATTCATCAAGATTTAGAATAAAAGTTGATTCATTTTTAGATACATCATATGCCAAAGTAATATCTCCATTAAATGATTATATCTTGAATATTGATAGTTATAAAGACACAACTCTCACAATTGTTTTTTCATCTTTAATTGACACTTTAGATAGTAAAGCTGCTGTTATCCTTTATGAAGATTCACTTGAAATTCCATCTAAGATTAACTGGGCTTCTCCTCTCGCTATCAAAATTTCACCAATTGAAAAATGGAAAGAAGATTCAAAATATAAAATTGAAATAAACCGAGATGGAATAAAACCTAAGTACAGCAAAAGTTTTGAGGACTCTATAATAGTTATTAATTTTAAGACATCTTCTTTTGAACAATTTGGAACACTTAATATTTTTATCAAGAATAGAAATAATAGCAGGTACATCGCTGAGTTAAAATCGCTTGGGAAAGATTCAAAAAAACGTGATCCCATTATAAGTTCAGATAGCCTTTTTGTAATAAGAGAATTAGTTGAGGGGGCATATTCCTTGATGATTTATAATGATAAAGATGAAAATCGTACCTACTCTAGTGGATCTCTTAGTCCTCTTGTACCAGCAGAATGGTTTTATATATATCCAGATACAATTCAAATTAGATCTAATTGGGAGCTTGACCTAGACCAAATTGATCTGGAACTAGATTAGTATGAAGTGTGTAATTCTAGCAGGAGGAAGCGGAACAAGGTTTTGGCCCTTAAGTAGAAAGAGCTATCCAAAACAGTTATTAAAGATTGTTGGAGATACTTCAATGCTCCAAATGACAGTTGATAGATTAAAAAAATTAAAAAAAGTAACGGATATATATATCATCACAAGAAAAGAACTGCAGCAAACTATTGCAGAGGAAGTTGTTGGGGTTCCTATTCAAAATATAATAGTAGAGCCAGAAGGAAAGAATACCGCTCCAGCCATAGGTTTAATTGCTACGCATTTAGCTTTGGATGATCCAGACGCAATAATGGGAATATTCCCAGCAGACCATTTAGTAGTAGGACATTTCGACTTTGAAAGCTCCATAAATACTGCGGATCATCTAGCCCGAAAAGGAGATAACTTAGTAACTATTGGAATCAACCCGAGTCATGCATCAACAGCCTATGGATACATACAATATGATGAAAATAGCGAAGAGGATCATATTGATGCATACAGAGTACGAACTTTTGCCGAAAAACCTCACAAAAAACTTGCAGAGCGGTTTATTGAAAGTGGTGATTTTGTTTGGAACGCTGGAATGTTTTTCTGGAGAGTTAGTACTCTTATGGACAGTCTGGAAAAAAAAATGCCGGAATTAAAACATTCTTTGGATAAAATTTCTAATTTATTAGCTGAAAATTTACCAATAGATGATGTATGGAAAATGATCAAGCCGGAATCAATTGATTACGGTTTATTAGAAAAATCTGAAAATATATTTGTTGTAAGGTCAAAAATAAAATGGAATGATATTGGTTCTTGGAGTGCTCTTTTTGATGTATTAACCGCGAATGAAAGTGAGAATATTGTTCGAGGAAAAGGAGTCGTGATGGGAGGGAAGAACAATTTGATATACTCTGAAAATAAACATACTTCAATTTTAGGATTAGATAATGTTATCGTTATAAATACTGCCGATGCTACATTAGTAGTTTCAAAAAAAAAGGTGGAAAATGTTAAAGATCTAGTTAGTTTTCTTCAAGAAAATGGATTTGAAGATATTATTTAATGAAGAAAAATAAACTATATGATGAGTTCGAAGCACTTGCTACAAAGCTTGATTTAAAGATTTTAAAAGGTAAAGGCAGTTTCAATGGGGGTGCTTGTATAGTAAATAATGAGAAAGTCATTGTTCTAAATAAGTTAAAGCCCATAGAGCAAAGGTTAAGAGTTTTAGCGCATAGCTTTGTTGAGTCTAACTTAGATGATGTTTATATAGTCCCTGCTTTGAGGGCTTATATTGAAGAATTTAGAACGTTAGATCTAGAGTCAGTTTAATCTTAAAATTGTCTTGTTTCTTAGCTAACCTCAAAATAATATTATATCAATTAAAATGAATAATAAACTTTGGGCACCATGGAGAATGGATTATATTCAAACTCCAAAACAAGAGGGTTGTATTTTTTGTATCAAATCAGAACTCAAAAATGAAAAAGAAAATCTTGTACTTTATCGAGGACAAGAATCTTATGTTTTAATGAATTTGTATCCTTATTCAAACTGTCACATACTAATTGCTCCATATGCTCATACAGCTGATACAAACGAAATTAGGAATACAGGTAATAAAGAAATAATGTGGCTAGCAAATAAATCAATGAATATTTTGAGAAAAACTACAGGTGCAGAGGGGTTTAATTTTGGGGCAAACATTGGGAAAGCTGGTGGAGCGGGTATTGAAGAGCATCTTCATTATCATATAGTTCCAAGATGGACAGGTGATACTAATTTTATGCCAGTAGTCGGAAATACAAAAGTAATGGTCCAGGGTTTGACAGACTCATGGGAAAAGTTAAGACCTCATTTTGATACCTTAGGTAAAGCTTAAGATGATGGATTTCAACAGGGTCTGGCTTCCTTTTCTATACTTATATGGTGTTGGCGGATTAATTTTTCTTATTGGTATGTATATTATTAGCCAATCACGATCTCTAAAAAGAGAAAGACAAAGGCATAAAAAGTGGTTTTATGTTTTAATTTTTGGATTTATTTATTACGTTGGAATTCATAGTTTTTTTACTCTGGCCGCAATCGATAACCTTACAATTGCCTATACTGTTATGCTGGTTATTATTATTTTATTTACTCGACTCACTTTTTACCTTTTTAAAAAATCAAAACGATACATCTGATGGATCCTGTCATTCAAACATCCCCATATTTTTGGGCAATAATATTAGGTTATTTCACTCTAGTTCTTGGATTTGGCTCTTTTTTCGCACGTTATAATAAAACAACTCAAGATTTCTTTTTCAGCGGGCGTAGATTTTCATGGTGGCTGATAACAATGTCAATTGTTGCAACAGGAGTTGGAAGTCATAGTTTTCTAAAGTATTCCTCCAAAGCATATGAGCATGGATTTTCATCTACAATGACTTATATGAATGATTGGTTTTTTATGCCGCTTTTCTTATTCGGATGGCTACCAATAGTCTATTATACCAGGATTCGTTCCATACCTGATTATTTTGAAAGGAGATTCAATCCAAGTGTTCGTATTTTAGCTACGATTGCAATTTTAGGTTACATGATTGGTTATATAGCAATTGGTTTTCTTACAATGGGGAAAACACTCCAGCCTTTAATAGGCTTAGATCTCTACACGATTATATTTATTGTTGCAATAGTATCGGGAGTATACATCACTTTTGGAGGTCAAACAGCTGTAATATTCACTGATTTGGCCCAAGGTTTTATTTTGATATTTTCAGGAATATTTATTTTTATTTTGGGTGTGAACTATGTTGGCGGCTTTTCAGTTTTCTGGAATACATTAACCCCCGAATTTAAATTACCATTAGCTAATTTTAATCACCCTTCAAATTTTAATTTTGTTGGGATTTTTTGGCAAGATGGTGTAGCTGGTTCAGTCGGTTTTCTTTTTATGAACCAAGGCCTAATTATGAGGTTTATGGCATGTAAATCTGTTCATGAAGGTCGGAAAGCTGCAGCCTTTAATGTTCTGATATTACTACCTATTTCAACCGTTGTTGTATCTAATGCTGGTTGGACTGGAAAAGTGATAAGTATTGTAACACCAGAGGCCTGGAATGCTTCTACAAAATTAGATCACGTATTTACCCAAGTTGCTTATTTGATAACGGGAAGTGAAATCGTTTTTGCATTTGTCATTGCGGCTGTTGCCGCTGCATTAATGTCAACCGTTGATACGTTGATTAATGCTGTTGCCGCAGTTGTAATAAATGATATTTATATGCCTTTAAACAAAGGAAAAGATGACAAGCATTACCTTCATGTTGCAATGATGGTTTCTGCTGGTGCAACAGCTGTTGGTGCAATTAGTACAGTTTTCTTCAATAACTTTCCAACTTTATATGAGGCTCATGGCTTTTTTCATAGTACGATGACTCCACCGCTTGTTGTTGCAATTTTCCTAGGAATTTTTTGGAAAAGGTATAATGCCCCAGCCGCGATAGCAACATTTCTTGGTGGCGCAATCTTAATGGTTATTGGAAGTAAGTATCCTCAAATTTTTATTGCTCCATTTGATCATGGTATTGAATTCAATCCTGATAGACCATATTCATACATCAGAGCTCTATATAATACTTTCGTATGTGCTGCATCTGGAGTAGTTGTAGGGTTATTAACTTCTAAACCAAGTAAAGTTAAAACCGAAGGTCTGACAGTTTGGTCCTTGGATAAAGCAAGAGAGATTTTTAAAGGTGGCACGCCAAATGATAGAGTTGGACAAAAAATAGATGTTCAATGGACAGCGAAAGAAAGTTTAGAAAACACAGTAGAATTTTCTATCAATGATATGGAAGTAATGGCTGCAGATGTAGGTGATATGGTTTATCTGGCTGATGAAAGATGGTGGATGGGTGGTTTAAAATCTATTCATTCAATTGTTGGAGAGCCTCATAATGAAGATGGAAAAGTTTATATCTCAAAAGAACAAGTCGACAGTGGAATGTTTAAGGAAAATTTAAAACTATACGCTGAGAAAGAATTGTAACTTTGAGGAAGATAAAAAGTGTCCTATATTTGCCAGCTTTTTTAAGTTATAAATAATTAATTCCGGAGTAGCTCAGTTGGTAGAGCAGGTGACTGTTAATCACTTTGTCGGGGGTTCGAGTCCCTCCTCCGGAGCAAAAAGCCTCATTTTAATGAGGCTTTTTAGTTTATAGCTGAATGAGTCCTATAGTCTATATCTAAAAACTAGATTAATTCTAAAGATTTTAAATTTTGAGTTAGGTAATGAGCATACCTTTGAAAACCTAAATCATTAAAGTGAACGCCATCAACTGTACCTTCATCATCATCTCCAATAGCATAGGGTTCATCGATTATATAAATATCGGAGATATTATTCTTTTTAAGGCTTTTATATTCCATATCAAGTTGTTGATTCTTCTTTATCTGATCTTCCCAAAAATAATTCAAATTATTGTTTTTAAACTGAGGTTCACTCATCAAAACAATAGGAGCATCTTGATTTTTTCTTATTAATGTAACTAATGATATGAGCCGTTCTTTAATTAGTTCAACACTAACATTTTGCATGCATTCTATTATGAAAAGCTTTGCATCTATTTTTGATAGAATGTTTCCAATATTCTCTTCTAAACAACCATTGCCACTGAATCCAAAATTTAAGCATTCTAGTCCCGTATCTCTTGAAACAATATTAGTATGAGCTAATCCAGGTCTAGATGCGCACCCACCCTGAGTTATACTAGTACCATAAAAAACTAAAGGTTTAGATTTTTTCTTAGTTTCAACCTCTTTGAATGTGCTTCCAGTATTAAGCCCAATATCTAAAGTTTTTATACCATCATAAAGTGGCAGATATAGTCGATATTCTCTTTCATAGGTTTTTAGATCTTTAATTATTCGTAGTTTATTTTTTTTTCCACCAGGTATTCCTGTTCCTGCATATGTCCATCGATCTTTTAACTTTATATATAGATCTAGACCTTTGATACCTGTATTTGGCATATGGTTCATTGCAAAATTATTTAGGACTTCCCAATCAAACTCTATAAACGATGAGTTTGTTAAAAAATCAATACTAACCCCAGCAGTATTTTTAGATAGGTCCCAGACTTCTTTTCGGATTTCTTTTTTAAAGATTAGAGGGATTCTGTCAAATGGATGCTCTCGTTTATCACCATGGAATGATATCCCATGTGATTTAAATCGAAGTAAGGAGTACGTTAAGATGGTCTTCTAAATCCTATTAAACTGAATGATCTATTTATTTATTTTTATTATATAGGGCTTTAATTTTTCTGCCCAGACAGAATAACCAATTTCGTTAAGATGTACCCCATCATAACTCAAATTTTCTTTTAATAGTCCATTTCGGTCTTTAAAAGTAGAATGCAGATCAATAACCTCGAACTCGTTGTTGTTCATCAATAAAGAGTTAACCTTTGTTATTTGATTATTTATTGACGGTTGGTATGTTGGAAGTAAAAACGAGTATTCTGCAGTTGTATTAATATACTTTTTATTATCCATTGGTAAAATTGTTTGAAGATAGACTTTGGTTTTAGGAGATTCCTCTGTAATAGTTTTTCCAATATTGATAATATTATTATAGATGTACTCAGGGGTCATCATCGGATCACTATTAAAGTCAGTGAAGAAGTTATTGAATCCAATAAGAAGAAAAACCGCGATTGGCTTATAATGTACTATTTCATCAAGCCTCTCGAGTACTCCTTCAGAAATATCCCCCGAAATGCCTCTGTTAATAATATTTGAAACATTTAATCGCTTATTCCAATCACCACCACCCTTGGTGATGCTATTACCTAAGAAAACAATTTTATTATAACCAATAGGTCTTTTTTTAAAATCATCAATCCTTTCAAAATAACGATTTTTAGCCCAGTCACCTTGTCCTCTAATCTTCAGATTTGAAGATGGGTACAAACCAGAGGTGTTTTTCGAATTATAGCAAGATAAAGAAGAAACTAAACATAAAATAAATATCGACTTCAAAAACGAAAAGGTTTTAAAATGCGTATCGAATACCAACATCTATGGTCTGCCCATAATTTTGTTGAAGTTTAATATTATCATTCTGAGCTGATATTCCACGATATCTACTCACATCACTTGTTTTAGTTAAATTACTTGCATTTAAAAACATTTCTAGCCCTTCAACTGGTAACTTTTGCTTCACTGACAAATCAAATCTTGAGTATGAATCTGTATTTTCTCTTTTTTCCGGCCAAAAATTTGTGCTTACAAATACATTATCATTATAGAGCATAGATAATCTCCCGGAAAAACCCTTATAATCGTATCCAACAGACACATTTAGGATTTTATCTGGTTGGTCGAGTAATCTGTCAACATAAGTAGTATCATTATTTTCTTGAATAAATGTAAATGTATCAAAATCAAAATAATTACTTACAACTGTTCTAGGATATTTTACTGTTGAAGTTGCAACAGTATAATTAGCGTTGAATACTAAGCCATTTAAAGCCCCAGGAAGGTACCAAAATCTTGTCTGGTAATCTATTTCAAAACCACTTAAATCTATCTTACTAGGATTATTTAATTCATAATTCCCAATAGTGTAATTAACATAATTACTTGATAAATTAAATCGTGCGGTATCTTCGGTAAACAATACTCTTTGTCCACTAGAATATATCAGATCTTTAATACTTTTTTTAAAGTAGCCAACGGTCAAAAGACCTAGTTTATCTTCTATAAGAGAAACGGATAAGTCTGTATTTTGAGATAACCCTGGTTTTAAAAATTTATTTCTCCAGTCAAGAGAGTTACCATTACCTGTTGCTCTTGTTAGAGGTATAAGGCTTGTGTAATCAGGGCGTGTTAATGTGTTGGTTTTTGCGTATCGTATGCTCAAATATTTAGTTGGTTTATAGTTGAGGAATAACGCAGGGAAAAAGTAGGAGTTTTTTCTTTCGTGCTTAGTTGTGTCTCCAACAAATATCCAGTGTGGTAGTGCATGATCTAGGGAGTTCAGAGAATAGTAGGTGGTTTTGTTTGTTTCGGTCCTCCCTCCAGCAACTATGTTGAATTGTGAGCTAATATCAAAATCAGCCATAAAATAACTTGCGCTGTATTCTTCGTCTCCTCGATAGTCATACATCTGTGAGTTTGTTTGGTGAACATGATGCATCACATATTCATCGATATTTGTATTTGAATTAGATTTATTCCAATTTTCAGAAAAATAGTCATATACCTCCATCATTTTATCCAGGTCTGCTACCGCATCAAAATCATAATCTCCATTATAAAAATCACTCCCATTATAATTTTCATCAATAAAAGCGGTCAGAGGTATGTTACCATCTTGACCATCCAAAATAAAAGAACCTAAATTAAAAAAACTCACAAGTGAATCACGTTGCTCTTTTGCTCCGGCAGCTTTATTGACTATTCCATACTCATTATGCCTATCAAAACTTCTTTTTTTCTTTCGTTGTTTAACACCAAACTTCAGGTTTCCTGATATAACATTTGATAATCTGAAATCATATTTAAAGTCAAGTCCTGTAGCAGTTTCTTTTTCTGAACTTTTATTAGTCCAATAATTGTAGCTATTTAAAATTGTTCTTGATGTATCATTTTTTGCTATTTGTTGGACTTTTTCAATACTCCTGTTATATGTTGAGCTATCAAATGCAAATTGTTCACTGAAGGCAAAATCATAATAAGCATCATCATTTATTGATTCAGAGTAAGACCGATAGGCCTCCAGTTTTAATTTTTCTAAAAATGTTTGTTCGTACTTCCAGGATTCAGTTAAAACATTTATCCCATTTAGTCCTTCACTCGAGTTCATATATCTATAATTATCTGACAAAGCATAGGTAAAACTGTATCGTGTAATATCTTTGTCTATTTTACTATTCAGGTTGCTATAACTGATATTTCCATTTGGGATTTTAATATCAAAAACTTGAAGTTGGTTTTCTCTCTTATTAAGTCTTATCCAGTCATTAAGATTAAGACCTCCTAAATAAAGTGGATTTATAGCATCTAATTGTTCACCTACAAGGTAATAGTTTGCTCCAACTTCATTAGAACTTCTATTTCGATTTTCAAAATCTACTTGCATTAAAATACCTAACCGGTCGTTAAAAAATCTATTGCTCAGATCTACAACAAACTTATTATCATTATATGTGTTCTTTAGCCCATTGTGCATTCCTTGAGTAATAATATTACCATGAAAGCCTGGTTCTGCTTTTCTTAATAAGAAGTTAACTGTACCACCTA